>Ga0209536_100000267_pt1 | contig 82541 bp, 66 predicted proteins | sample DeeMarSeWOR28_12_FD_187461 | JGI IMG/M metagenome (GOLD analysis project Ga0209536, IMG submission 187461) | Marine sediment microbial communities from White Oak River estuary, North Carolina - WOR-2-8_12 (SPAdes) (version 2) | ecosystem: Environmental > Aquatic > Marine > Intertidal zone >...
CCAGGGCTCCGTTCGTCGCCCCAGCCGGCGCACCTGCCTGACTCCACACCGACACCGCGCGCCTGGCACCTTCACCATCGATCCCGACCCAGCCAATATCAGAGAACAACGATATCGAGAGAAGCGGGTGGCTGATCCTCCGGTTTATCTCGATGCTCGCAGCACCGTAGAGATTGCCCACGAATTCGTGGAAGTTGTATCCCCGGACGGTACCGCGGCCTCCGGCGGGGAAGAGTCGCTGAGCTGGGATGCGCTCACCGCCCACAGCGCCCGCAGCACCGGAGAGTCGGACCCCGACACCTCCCGTTGATGCCGGCCAGAACTGCTCCGCCCTAACCGCCGCGTAGACGAAACCGAAATCGCCTCCCACAGCACGACTGGCACCCTCGACCCATCCCCGCCAAGTCATTCCGCCCACTTCCTCCACGGCAGCTACGGCAGGTCTGTCCAGCCCAAGCTTGAGCGACAAGACCTCACCCCCGTCCAGCTGTCGAACCGGGCGATAGCTTCGATCGATGAGTCTGTCAGCCTTCAGCGTCGCTGGCTCCCAGCTTTGCCATGCGATCGCGATATGGGCCCGTGACTCCCCCAGACGCTGCGCCGCTCTCAACAACCCTCCTTGCATCCAGTAAGGCTCCCGATAGTCATCGCCTTCGAACAGCGCACCGAGAGTCGCGACAGCACCCGAACTGGGATCCCAAGCCGAGACCTCCGCCGTCCTGTTGACATAGCCAATGAGTTCCGCTTCCGCCTGACCGGCTGCGTGTACCTTGACGGACACCTCCAGCTCCCAGCGGTCTTCGCCAATCGCGTAGCCGCCCAGAACGAGCACGTTGCCACCCGGAAACTCCCGGTTGAAGCCAGGCCCCACGTACAAGCCCTCGGCACGGCGAAAGCGAACCACCGAGGAGACGCCCGGCACGGCGATCTTCAGACGCTCGGCCTGCTGCAAGTACGACTGTGCGACCATTCGAGTCGCCTCTTCCCGTATTCCTTCCAGGGATGGCGGGACCACGGCCACCGACGGGTCGAGCCCATCATAGAGCTCCTCCTCGAACTCGTACTCCTTACGTAGCTGAGCAGAGAGAGCCACGACGCTCGGACCTCTGAAGAAGCTCTCGGGTGTACCAACGTTGAAATCGTAGTCGCTAATCCTGAACTCGGCGCGGATAATACCTCCGGCAGGAAACTTCAGGAATCGGAACTCACGTCGCAGTTCGATTCCCTGGCGATAAGGCAGCCAGTAGCGGCCGTTCCAAAGAGCGTTCTCGATCCGCACGTTGAAATAGTCGAGAGTATCGTCGATGTACGCAGCGGCGGTAAAGGTGAAGTCCATTCGTACGATGTCAGCCGAAGCCTGGTCCAGGTACATCGCCCCGACCAGGCCGGGGCGGCTAAGGTCACGCGGTCGCATCTCGACCTTGTAGACTCTGACATCACGCTCGGGTAAATGGAGTGTCAGCGAATCCGTGAGCCGGTACTCGTAGAAGGCCAAGGCGCCCGGCGCCGCCGGATGCAGCGCACCCGTAACCTCCGAACCCTCACCCAAGTAGATCCGGTCACCGAAGTTGTCCATCACGACCGTGAGATGATCGAGGTGGTATCGAATGTTCGTGGGGAGCGCCTTCTCTTCCCTGCGGCCGATGATTACCTGGCGAACCTGATCGGGAGTATGCCAGTAGAGATCGAGCGCGAGCTGGTCCGCTTTCACCAAGTGGCGCTCGGTCTCGCGCCCCGTATCGTAAAGAAAGTAGATATGCCCGTTCGCCCGGGCCCGGTAATCCCTGAGCGCCTCATCACCTGTCCAGCTTGCCCGTCGGTCGATGGCCCGGCCGATAAGTTCTGTGGTGTGAGGCTCGTTCCAACCCTGGTCGGCAATCTGACTCGTCGTGGCCTCAGGATTCGAAGCCAGCTCAGCAGCTCCACGGGGGTAGGCCGACGACGCCGGTATGGTGAGGGGTGCGAGTACGGCGACGAGCGCGAGGCGTACTGCTCCGGCCGAGAGCCAGTGGCTCACTGAGTAACGGCCGCGACTGCTTGGTCGTTCAGAGTCCAATCGTAGTCGAGGAAATTGACCTTGTATTCCCCGCTCTCCAAGAACGTGGCAACGCGACCCACCAGGTAACGGGACACGAAGGTCAGCACGCCGTTCAGCTTCTCGTCACCTTCGTAGCCAGAAGTGGTTGCAAACTGGCCAAAGTCTTCACCGAACCAATCAAAGATCTTCGAAAGATACACTTCCCTTCGCTCGGTCTCGAAGCGATTGAGCCGTGGATCGTTCATGAAGATGCTTCCCTGACCATCAAGCTGCTCGTCCAGTCGACCTCCCCGAAACGCCTCCTCGCGCAACGGCGGACAGCTAACGGCAGCACAGACGAGCGCAAAATGGACGCGCGCCTCGTTGTAGTCGGCGCTGAGGGCTCGGTGTTCGATATCATCGAGGGTCATTTCTTGTCCAGCAACCTCGTGAAGGATGCCATCGAATACACCATCAATTTGGCGGATCGAATTGTCCGGGAACGCAAACCTCTTTGGCGACGTGAGCTTCTTAAAGAAACTGGCGGCCTTGATTGGATAATGGTCGATGATCGTCTCGAGGACGTACGCGTTATACGCGTTGATCAGGTACGCGATCTGATCAGCCTCCGGCCAGGCTGTGAACTCCTCGGCTGTGACCGCTGCCACTTGGGCCAGATAGGTGTCGAGATCGGCGCGCCCGACCTTGAGAGCTGCGTAGTCGACACGGCCGTCTTGCACGAATCGCGCGAGCACGGAGTCGAAAGCCGCGTGGTCAATCGTCTGAGCGAATGCAGGCCCAACCGCCTCCGTCAGGATGGTCAGCGCCCCGGCAAACAGGACAATGCTATACCTCATCTTGCAGATCCTCGCTCGAGACAATTTCCACTAGGTCCGGGCCAGGCCCATTTCCCAATGTACAAACTTGACCGATAGCGGCCATTTCCCGCAATCGCCCTACTCGGCGCCGAATCTCTTGGTTTGGACATCATCGGCCAGAGCCGTCCAATCGATGGTCGTGAACTCCCCGTCCCGATACAGCACCTGTCCTCCCACTACCGTCAAGATTACGTCGGCGGCGCTAGCAGAATGGAACAGCGCTGTCACCGGGTCCCGTGTCGGCATCGAGCGCGGCAGATCAACTCTTACGGCGGCCATATCGGCCCGTTTCCCCGGTTGCAGCGACCCAATGCCATCACCGAGGCCGAGAGCGCGCGCGCCCTCCAGAGTAGCCAATCGCAAGAGATCCCTCGGACTCACGACCGTCGCGTCGCGTCGAACACTTCGTTGAAGCAGAGCCGCGAAGCGACCCTCCTCAAGAATGTCCATACGGTTATTGCTGGCGACCGAGTCGCTCCCTAAACCCACCGCGATATTCGCCTCCATGAAATCGGCTAGTGGCGCTACACCATGCCCTAGCTTTGCATTCGAGATAGGACAATGGGCGATGGAGGCGCCGTGATCGGCGATGCAAGCGATGTCGGAGCTATCCGCGCGTACGCAATGTACAAGTAGCGGTCGCGTGGCGAGGATGCCCGTCCCAGACAACCAGCTGATCGGCGAGAGACTATTGGGTCTGACCTCGATCTTTCTAGCGCGTAACCGCTCAGCGAACGGACCAGTGCCCCTACGAACGAAGCTTTCCTCCGCCTCTGACTCGGCTGCGTGGATACAGACCGGCAGTCCCTCTGTTAGGGCATACTCCGCCAGCTTTCCAAACAAACTAGCGGAGACGGTGTAAGGCGCGTGGGGCGAGATTCCGACTTCCACCCGATCGTTCTGCAGAGGCCGCGCGGCTTCCACTTTCGCAACGATCTCGGCCAAAGCCTCATCTGCCTGATCCGGGGAGGGGCCGAACACTTCGCGGTAGACTCGACCACGAAGACCCGACTCCACCATCGCGCGCATCAGAAACCCGGCGTCGTCGGGTGCTGCCACACAGGTCACCCCCGAGGCCACGGCCTCGGCTATCCCAAGCCATGTGGAAACACGCAACGCCTCCGCCGACAGGACATCGTACTTGAGCTCGGTGAGCATCTCGATCCAGCGGGTAAACTCTAGATCTTCAAGACGCCCCCTCAAACAGGTGAGCTCGGGATGCGCATGCACGTTGACAAGTCCGGGCAGGATTATCGCATCGCCCAGCTCAAAGACTCTTGCACCATCGACTGGCACTTCCTTCGCCGCTCCAACGGCGTCGATGAGGCCATCCGCGGTAACGCGCACGGCCCCCTCGGACAACGGCTCCGAAGAAACCGGGAGGATCCACCTCGCTCTATAGACGGCTTCCCTGTTGCTCACTTCAGGTAATTCCTAGCCGAACTGATGGCGATGTCACGACTGCGGGCCAGTTGGGGATCGGCGCCGCGACCTTCGAGCCTTAGCTGCCGGTCGATACTGAACGACACGACGAGGTCACTGAATCTGACCCCTCCATCGAGAGGAACGCCAATCTGCAGCCGGTATGTCTGGCGACTGCCGGCCGGCGCCGCGAAGCGAAGCCCGACGCCGGCAGAAGCGCGGAAACCCGAATCGCCACCAAAGAGCGCGCCATTAGCCCACACCTGACCCACGTCGACGAAGACCACGCTCCCCAGATCAAGCAGTCGGCCGATCTGACTTAAGGTGTAGCGGTTTTCCACCCGCAGAGTTACGCGCTCACCTCCCGGGAAACGGTCCAACGTATAGCCGCCCAACTTGTAAGGGCCACCCAAAGTCAACTGAAACGGTACCGTAGTCTCCCAGCCAGCACTGTAACTGAGGGCTATCTCGTTCGCGCTTCGCCGGTTCACAATCCAAAAGTTGGTCCAATGGACGGCGGCAAACACGTCGTTCCACCGGCCCGCCTGATAATCTCGACGAGCCTCACCACCGGCCCACACGACAGAGAACCAGCTGCCACGGATACGGGATGCCCCGTATAGATCGAGTCCGACCATCAGATACGAGTCCGTCAAGCCGAACCACTCGGGCGCCACACCCACAAGTGCGTCGACAGACGCGCCCAGCGCGATGTCCTCGACAGCTCCAAGGGTGGCCACGCCCCGCCGCTTAACGAAGTTCAGTGCCCGGAGCCCCCCCACAAGGTTGAGCTGGAGCGCGTTCATCGGCTCGATCGTCGCCGTGACCCCCGCAGAATCATTTATGCCAGCCAATAGTCCGGGTATGCTGTCCTCCAGTATGCGACGACTATACCAAGTATCCTCATAGGTGAGCGAGAGACCGTACGATGCCAGGCGAGTCGACATTCCCTGCGATGGCGCGTGGCTCCGCAAAGCGCCACCAAGCCCAAACGCCCTCTGTAGCGTTGGCAACAGCAACTCTGTGGTACTTTCATTCGAGTCGCCGACCACGTAACGGAAGAAACGTTCGCTGTATAGCGCATTCTGAAAGGCCGCCCAGTCGCCCACCAGGCCGAGAAACGGGAAGGCCAGCACCTCACCAACGGTCCAGCCCGGTCCTCCACGTATCACACCCACGCCGAAATCCCAGCGTGTCTTCATGAACTGCGGGTCGAAATATGTTAGCACTACGTCGTTCGGCCCCGGACGAACGATGTAGGAGAGCTCGATCTCCCTGCCACGTCCGTCCAAGTTCGTCTCGCCGATCTTGATGCCAGAAACGGCGAATCCACCTCCGAAATCGAAGCGAGGTTCGAGGCGCAGCGACCAGTCGTCCTTGGTGACCACCTTCACGTCGACGTCACCATCCGGGCGCTTCACCGTTTCCACGCTCGCAGATTCCAGAAATCCGAAGCCACGCAGGAGCCGCTCACTCTCGCTCAAACGGAGTGCGTCGACACATTCCCCTTCCCGAAAGAGCAGCTCGCGCCTGATGACCGCCTCTCGAGTCTCTACGTGCAGCCAATTGGAAGCTGCGTATAGCTTACCCAGCATGCCGCTGGAACCGTTGACGCTGTCAGGGAAAATGGGCTGTGTCACAATCGCGATGTTGGCGATGCGACCATCGCGACAAGAGGGCTCGTCCTGCCCCCGGAGTTCCGACGGTAGGAACAGGAGCAAGACTGAGGCGGCGGTGTGTATCGCGAGCGTCCTCACGCTACGACCGTCTGCCGGATTTAGATGTCGTAGGTGTCGCGTCACTCTAGGGCTACCGCCAGATTATCGCTCAACAGCGCCTAGTCCGTCGACCCAAAGAGATCTTCTTGGCCCGACAAAGTCTCCTCGCTGCTGATGAGACTGCGGAGACGGTCCTCCCAACGGCGCGTGTCGACGCCGCCCTCGTGAAGCAGCATGCGTTTCAATACAGGAGATAGGCTGGAGAGATCTTCCAAGAGGTCGGTGACAGCAGAACGGAGCTCCCCAACCTTGAACTCCTCCTCGCCCGCGGCGGCCATCTCGCGTCTGATCGAGTCCTCGGATCGAGAAGCGACGATCGGCTGCTGGAGCGTCGCCACGTGAACGTTCGTGCGGCGGCCCGGGCCGCGCTCATCCTCGATGGGCACGAGACCGACGATCTGATCCGAGCGCCAGTACTTTCCGTACCCCAAATACACCAGCCGGTTCGGCTTGATGTCCACGATCGCCTCCGTCTGATTTCTGTGGTTGGACAGCTTAATCTACGACGCCGATTGGGGCAGGTCTAGAAAGTGAGGCCGGGCAGGAGCATCAGGCCGGGCGGACGACGTTGAGTAAAGGGTTGACTTATAGTAATATATATATATATTGGCCCCCAACCCTGATCGGAGTGCACAGATGACGGCTCGCTCAGAAAGTCTAAGCGTGGACGCAGTACAGCAAGCTGCGACCATGCTAAGGTGCATCGGCCACCCTGTTCGCCTGCAGATCATCGAACTCCTGGACAGGGATGGCGAGCAAAACGTGACCGCGATCTACGGTGCGCTTGGGATTGAACAGGCCGTTGCCTCTCAGCATTTGAACTTGATGCGCGACAAGGGCGTCCTCGCAAGTCGCCGCGATGGTGTGAACGTTTACTACCGCATTGATGACACCCGAGTCACGCGGGTCATCGACTGCATACATGATCATTGTCAGATGTAGAGGGGGATCTTCTTGTGTGCGGAACCTATGAGCATATGTATCGGCTTATAAGAATCGCCGGCCTCGCTCTGATGGTCGGGCTCACTCAGCTGAGCCAGGCGACGGCGCAGACCGCTCCCCAAGGCGCCGTTCTTCGTCAGCTTTCCCTGCAGCAGGCGATCGACCGAGCGCTGGCAGACAACCCTAACTTGGCTATAGCCGAGGCCGAACGTGACATCGCCGGCAGTTACAGCAAGGCGGCCTCCGGGCCGCTGTGGCCCCGGCTGGATTTGCAGACAGGTTATGTCCGATCTAACGACCCCGTCTTCGTGTTCGGCACGAAACTCCGTCAGGGACGTTTTGCCCCCGAGGATTTCGACCTCCAGGAGTTGAATAACCCTGCCGCAATAGACGACTGGTCCACAGCCTTTGGCCTCCGCTGGAGCCTGCTGGACCCGCAGATATGGACGGGGCGTTCCTCCGCAAGAAACCAAGCGGAGGCGGCGAACTGGGCTGCGGTTCGCACGCGCGAGGCTACGGTACTTGTCACGCGTAGTCTGTACTACCGAGCACAAACCGCCACCGCACAGCTGGAAGCTGCAGACGCTTCCTTGGAAGCGGCTGAAGCCACGCTCGATTCTTTCAGAAAGAGGCACGAGCGGGGTCTGCTCACTGACGCGGATCTCTTGCAGGCGGAAGCCGAGCTCGCGGCGGCTCGAGCCCGCCAGTCTGCCCTGGCGAGTTCGAGAATCGATGCCTTACAGGACCTGGGGCTCCACTTGGGCTTGGGCTCAGACACCCTTCCGGTACCGAAGGACGTGCTCGCGCCACCTGAGTCGATCCGGCAAAGCGAATTCAATCCCGAGGAGCGGGCAGACCTCCGAGCCCTTTCTGCGGCTGCAGATGCGGCGAGCGATGCAAAGTCGCAGGCGACGATGGCTTACATACCCGCCATCGATCTTCTCGCGCGGTACGCGACCCACGGCTCGGATCCGTGGTCGTTCGACGGAGACAACTGGACGGTAGGTCTGCAGCTACGCTGGAACGTATTCAGCGGCTTCGGGCGCTCAGCCGAGGGCCAAAGGGCCAGTCTTGAAAAGCGGATCGCGACCATCGAGTACGAGCAGGCTCTTCGTGACGCGAAAAGCGAGCTCGATCAAGCGGAGCGTGCCGTCCGCAGTGCTCAACTTCAGGTCGAAGCCTCTGGGGCGGCATCGGCAGCGGCGGAAGCGGGCCAGCAGCTCATGCGCCTACGCTTCGACGAAGGTCTGGCGACAGCAACCGATCTATTACAAGCCGAGGCTCGTGCTACTAGCATGCGCCAGGCTGCAATCAACGCACTGGCAAACTACCACATGGCAGTCGCGCGACTCGAATTTGTACGATCGCAATCCAACTGAGGATCAGCAATGAAGTGGACCAATGTAATACTCGTCCCAGCACTAGTGATCTCCACTGCGGCCTGCGGCAGCGAGCACGACGACCAATCCGATGATAGGGAAGCCGTCGATGTGGCCGTGTCCACGTCCGTCGCATCACACGGCGTGATCACGGCCCCTGCGACCGTGCTGGCCTCCGAGCGAGCCGTACTGGCTACACGAATGAGCGGGACGATCCGGCAAATCGAGGTCGACATCGGAGCACGAGTCTCGGCCGGAGCCGCTCTGGTCACGCTCGACACGAAGGAAATCGACGCACGAATCGAGAGTGCCGAGGCCGCGGCCCAACTCGCGCGTCAGTGGCACGATCGCATCGCGTCGTTGGCCGCCGATGGAGCGGCGACCGCCCAGGAACTGGACGATGCCGTCGCGCGGCTCGACGTCGCCGAAGCGGGTCTACGCGATGCCCGTGCACAACGCGACTATATCGTCCTGCGTGCGCCGTTCTCGGGCGTGATCACCGCACGGCGTGCCGACCCCGGAGATCTCGCGGTGCCCGGCGTGCCGATTCTCGAGATGATCGGCGAGGGAAGCCTGAAGATCGAGGCCGACCTACCCGCTGAACTGTCCGGGCGCCTGTCCGTGGGCGACGTTATCGCTGTCCATCGCTCCGAGACCGGGGAGCGCCATGCGGCCCAAGTCACACGTGTCGTCCCCGCCGTCGAGCGCACGAGCCGCCGGTTCCGCATAGAGGCTCATTTTGAGGCGGGCCCGTCCGGTCTACCGAACATAGCGCCCGGTACGTTCGTCAGAATCGAGTTGGACGAGCCCACCAGCACGACCCGCTGGATCCCGGCCGACGCGATTATTTCACGCGGTCAGTTGAACGGCGTGTACGTCGTCGACGGCGAGCAGCTGCGGCTGCGCTGGGTGCGATTGGGTCAACGCATAGACGACACGGTGGAGTTGCTCGCCGGCCCACCGCCCTCTGCCCTGCTGGTTCGGCATCCCGCCGCCAGCATAGCCGATGGCCAACCCGTCGCTGAAGTCCAACGGGACGATTGGGTTCCTCCCTTCATCAACGCTCTGGCCGTCGGAGAGGAGGACCTCAAATGAGGAGCGAGTTCGCTGGCAGGTTGGCCGACGCGTTTCTCACCTCGAAGCTGACTCCGTTGCTGTTGGCCGGAGCGTTAGCACTAGGCATCTACACGGTGATGACGATGCCCAGCGAGGAGGAGCCGCAGATCATCGTTCCGCTGGCCGATATCTACCTGCCCATGCCCGGTGCGACGCCCGAGGAGGTCGAGAACCGACTGCTGATCCCGATGGAAAACGTCCTCTCAGGGATCGAGGGCGTTGAGTACGTCTACAGCCACGCGCAGATGGGCTTTGGTTTGGTGACGGTCCGGTACGAGGTTGGGCGCGACATGGAAGAGAGCCTCGTCCGTCTCTACGCCACGATGATGAAATACGCCGACCGCATGCCGCCCGGTTTCAACATGCCGCTGGTAAAAACCGTCACCATCGATGACGTGCCTTTCTTCGCCGCGACCCTGTCCAGCGCGGACTACGACCACGCAGCCCTCCGCAGCATCGCGGACGAACTGCGCGTCGAACTGGAAGGCATTCCCGAAGTCCGTGACGTCGCGGTCATCGGCGGTTACCCGAGAGAGATACGCGTCGAGCTCTCGCCCGAACGTATGGCGGCCTACTCCGTCGACCCACTGATGATCGCGCAACGGCTGCGCGGAGCCAACGTCAACGTCTCAGCGGGAGAGTTCACCAAAGATGGCCAGGTCGTTCGGGTCACCGCCGGGCCTTTCCTGCAGTCGGCCCGAGATGTCGAATCGGTGGTTCTCGACGTGCGCGATGGTGCGCTCGTTCAGATCTCGGACGTCGCAGATGTCGTCGATGGTTCGGAAGAAGTATCGACCTACACTTTCACCGGCGTACCCGGCGAAGCGCTGGACCCCATGGTGACGATCGCGGTCTCAAAGCGACCGGGTGCCGACGCGACGAAGCTCGGTCAGGCGCTTGAAAGCAAGGTCGAGGTGCTGCACGGCCGCGTCGTCCCGCAGGACGTCGCCGTGGAGATTACGCGTAACTACGGCGAGACCGCCCGTGAAAAGGTCAGCACACTAAAAGCGCATCTCCTGCTTGCGATCCTTGCCGTCGGCATCGTCGTCGCGCTCGCCATGGGTTGGCGAAGCGCCGTGATCGTGATGATCTCGGTCCCGATCACCTTCGCGCTTACTCTGTTCGTATATCAGTTCTTTGGCTACACCCTCAACCGCGTCACGCTGTTCGCCCTGATCTTCGTGACGGGGATCGTGATCGACGACTCGATCATCGTGGCCGAGAACATGGAGCGACACTTCGCGATGCGAGACCGACCGCTACGCGCCGCGGCGCGCGCTGCCGTCGATGAGGTGGGCAATCCGACGATCCTCGCAACGCTGACGGTGATCGCCGCGGTTCTCCCTATGCTGTTTGTTTCGGGGCTGATGGGACCCTACATGAGCCCCATGCCCATCGGTGCCACAGTCGCGATGCTTTTTTCGTTAGGAGTCGCACTCATCGGGACGCCCTGGTTGGCCTTCCGGCTGTTGCGCGGCGCGCATGCCGGTAAAGACGAACCAGCGTACGTTCTCGAGGACACACGCATCTTCAAGGTGTACCGAAGGGTCATGGACCCCCTGCTACGCCACCCGACTTGGATGTGGGCGATGCTAGGCACCGTGACCGTCCTGCTCTTGGCCGCGACGACCATGTTCTTTACTCGCAGCGTCTCTGTGAAGATGCTCCCGTTCGACGACAAGAACGAGATGCAGGTCATCATCGATATGCCGGAGAGCGCGCCACTTGAAGTAACAACGTCGTTGGCGGAAGACATGGGGCGATCGCTAGCTGACGTGGAGGAAATCTCCGACATCCAGATCTACGCAGGCACAGCAGCACCCTTCAACTTCAACGGGATGATTCGTCACTACTACCTGCGACGCGGCTCTCACGTAGCCGACATTCAAGTAAACCTTGTCGACAAGTCGGAACGCAGCGCCCAGAGCCATGACATAGCGCGGCGTATTCGGCCACTCGTGCAACGCGTGTCCGACGAGTCGGGCAGCGGCGCGAGCGTCAAGGTTGTCGAGGTGCCACCCGGACCGCCGGTGCTCTCGACGCTCGTGGCCGAGGTGTACGGACCGGATCCGGAGGGGCAGACACAAGTAGCGCTTCGCCTACGCGATCTGTTCGAAGCACATCCCAGTGTGGTGGACATTGACTGGTCTTTGACGGATCGGCAGACCGAGGTCCACTTCATAATCGACGAAGAAAAAGCGGCCCTGAGCGGTGTGGCAAAGGCTTCAGTCGCCCGCGCACTGCAGATGGCCCTCGGCGGAGCGGTGGTGACTCACCTCTCCCAGCCCGAGGCGCGCACCCCGGTTCCCGTACGTTTGCGGGCTGGAGAGGGCGACAGGTCGGGCATCGACCGGCTGGGCGGCCTACACATCGCATCGGCGACCGGCGAACTGGTGCCGCTGGGCGAGCTGGTCAGACCTCAGCACACCACAGCTCCGCAGGTCGTCGATCGAAAGAATGGTCAACGGGTCGTGTACGTCACCGCCGAAGTCGCCGGAGAGGCAGAGAGCCCAGTCTACGCGATACTCGACCTCAAGAAGCAGATCGCCGAGATCGAACTCCCGTCGGGCGCCTACCTGGGCCAACTGTATACACGCCAGCCGGACCTGGTCGAAGAGCCGGTGATTAAGTGGGACGGTGAGTGGCAGGTGACCTATGAAGTGTTCCGGGACCTGGGAATCGCCTTCGCGGGAGCGCTACTCCTGATTTACGCGCTCATTGTAGCCTGGTTTGGTTCCTTGATCGCACCGCTGGTGATGATGACCGCGATCCCGCTGACCCTGGTCGGCATCGCGCCCGGACACTGGGCGTTCGGCGCGTTCTTCACCGCGACATCGATGATCGGCATGATCGCGCTGGCCGGGATCATGGTGCGAAACGGCATCCTACTAATCGACTATCTGGAATCGAGGCGGGCGGCCGGCGTTCCTCTCGAACAGGCGGTCATCGAAGCGGGCGCCGTGCGCACGCGGCCCATTGCACTCACGGCCGGAACGGTGGTGATCGGTGCCATCGTCATTCTCTTCGACCCGATCTTCGAAGGCCTCGCCGTGTCGCTGATCACCGGCGCGATCGCTTCGACGATCCTGACGCTGATCGTGGTACCCAGCATCTACTACCTCGTGCACCGCAAACCGAAACAGGCGGAGGTGGAGGTAGCGGTACCGACCGTGGAACCCGAGCCGGAGAACACCTAGAATGAAACTCGTGCTGTTGATGTTCCTCGAAGAAGACGAAAAGTGCGTGAACCGACTGTTGAGCGAACAGAAAGTCCAGTCTTTCAGTCGCATGGGCGTGGAAGGGCGCGGGCCGGGCGCCGCCGCGGGTTGGACCGGCGAGGTCCAGCCGTACCAGTCGCAGATGATCATGAGTATCCTACCGGCCGAGGAGGCGCACGCCTTAATTCAGGCGGTGCATTCCTGCACAGGGGTCCAGGATCCTAGGCACCCGATCCGGGCCGCGCTTCTCGATGTAGAGCAGTTTACGTGTTGTGAGATTGGAAAGCCCTAACCATCAGGAGGAAACATGACTTTGGACCGAAAGATCCGATTGATAGCCGGTACGTTCGTTGTGGCCAGCGTGGCCCTCGGCTGGTTGGTCAGCCCCTACTGGTTTCTCTTCACCGCCTTCGTGGGCGTTAATCTGATGCAGTCATCGATCACCAAATGGTGTCTGATGGAAGACATTCTCCGCAAGACGGGGATACATCGACCTGCAACGTGAGACTTCATGCGCGCGACCGCTCAGCATCCAAACCGGGTCCGGGGGATCGAATCAGGAGATTCCCCGATTCCAATATGATGACCCCGCGCTCAGTGCGGTTCCAATCACTAGAATCCCCAGGCTGAGCAGCAACGGCAATATCGCTGGATAGCGAGGCCCCAATAACCGGAACAGTAGACCGTCCCCCTCACCCAGCATCGTCGTCAGCACCACACCACCCCCAAAGGCGCCCAACACCGCGGTCGAACCACCCACGATGACCGCCGTCATCGCAACCTGAGGCTTAACCCTCGCGCGGCCACGCACGAAGCTGGCAAGCGTCGGAAACACGACACCGCCCACGAAGACCGTGTAGCCCAAGAGGAGCGCTGAAATGATGCCGCGCTCGAAGCCGGCAATCGCCCACGCCGCCGCGCCCACGGCAACGAGACACAGCCGCGTCATTCGAAGCTGTTGCTCTTCCGACAGCTTACCGACCGCGCCGAATACGTTGAGCGATAGGATCGTAGAAGCTGACACCAGAGTGGTGTCTGCCGAAGACATGATCGCTCCGAGAAAGCCCGCCACGATCAGACCCGTAAGTCCTGCTGGCACCAGCTGGACCACAGCAGTGGGCAACGCCGCTTCCGCTGCAATACCCGGGAACTCCGCACGGATCAACATCCCCAGAACCGCTAGCAGGAACGAGACCGGGACGACAGCTGCCGCGGCCGTAAGCGCCGCCTTGCCGGCCGCCGCAGTCGACTTCGCGCACAATACACGGGAGTAGATATCCGGGCCCGCCAGATACGGAAGACCGACGATCAACGGATAGAAGACCAATAGGTCATACCACCCGAGGCCCTCGGAGACCGGAAAACGTAGATGCCCGACAGGAATACCCTCACTCACCGACGACGCCTGATCCAGCGACGCCGCGTAGACCAGAGCGAGGCACACCAGCAGTCCGCCGACGAACAGAACGAACTGCCAGAAGTCCGTTCGAATCACCGACAGCTGGCCGCCCCAGTATGTGTAGAGGATGAAGACGACAGCGACGATCGCGAGCGCCCACGAGTAGTCCAGCTGGAGAATTCCGCTCATCAGTAGCGCCCCAGCGGTCATCTGGGCGGCAACGACCCCACACCAGGCTATGGCGATAATCACGGCAGCAGGCACCGCTACGCGGTTCCCGTAGGCTGCCTTCAGAATATCCGGAAGCGTATAGACCTCGAGCTCTCGGACGCGGGCAGCGAGCATCAGACCGAACGGCAACATCGCGGCCGCCCCGACAAGCGTCCACCAGGCGGCGGTCAGGCCCCGTGAGTATCCCAACCCGATGACGCCAATCGTAGACGATGCGCCGAAGATCGTTGCCACCAGCGATACAGCCACTGTTGGCGCCGCGTAGCGTCGGTCAGCCACCCAGTACGATTCAGCGGACTGGCGGCGCGCACGCCAACCGACCCACAGCATCACGCCCAGATAGACTGCGACTATGACCGCGTCGATCACCGTTGGCCTACTGTTCTTCCCTGAGCCGCATCTCCGCCATACCCACTGGAACGCCCTCCGTGTTGACAAATGGTGGCCTCAACCTCACCCTTAGAGGTCTCGCCAAGCCCCACCCGTATTTCGCTCGTGCCAGAGGCAATGTTAGTCTACACCGATAGTATCGATTACGCCCGGGCCGTACTCGGGCGGGCTACCGGCCACTGGTCGACGCCCGCATCGGAGCTCTCTGACGGCCTCCGAAGCGTGATGGAAAGCGCCTACGGCGCAAGGGAGGTTCGCGAGTCCACCGTACACAGCGGATCGCACTGGCAGTACTTGTTTCTCGTGGAGGTAGCGGAAAACTCTCATTATGACCTTCTGGTCGAGCTCAGCCGAGCCGGGGCACGCATCCCCGACCGGGTCTTGTGCCTCGCCGGAGCGGGAGAGCGCTTCCACGGTTTCAAAGGACGCGCTTGGTCCGCGCCAAAAGGCAATACGTACCTTGCGGCTTGCCTGAGACCGACTCGGCCGGTCGAGCTTCCGGCCACTAGTTTTACCGTCCTGGCGGCGGTATCCGTCGTGGATGCAATCGACACGATGCCCGGACTCGAGAATTCGGCAGGAATCAAGTGGGTGAATGACATACTGATTGATGACGCCAAAGTAGGCGGCGTGCTGGCATATACACAAAGTGCGGGTGGGGCGATCGGCGCAGCGGTCCTCGGGATCGGCGTCAACGTCGAGACCGAGCCCGACATCGAGCCCACGCCGTTCGTACCTAAAGCCTCCGCACTCAGGGCAGTGGGCACGAGTCCGGCGGCCTGCACACAGCGGAGCTATTTCTCTGCTCTAACGGCCGCTCTGGACACCAACTACAGCCGGCTGATCGCAGGCGGCTACGACGCTCTGCTGAAGCGTTACCGAAACCGCTCTTTGGTCATCGGCCACCAGGTCTCGCTCTGTAAAGAGGAGCCAGGGTCGGAGGGCGAAGTGATGGCCCGGGGTCGAGTCACCGGGATCGGCTACGGTTTGGAGTTAATGATTGAAGGCTACGATCGACCGTTCACGAAGGGGCGGTTGATTCTTGATACCGGCGAGGAGTACGCATCGAGGGATGGGTGAGCATGGATTCGAATCAGCTTCTGTATATCTGCATCTCATCATTGCTAGCTGTTTTCGTGCTACTGACCTTGCTGGCCATCGTCATGCGCATTCTCGTCGCCGTATTCCCTGAGGCGCTCGAGAGGCTCGCGGCGAGCGATGCCGCGCTGCTGGCTGCGATCTCGGCGACCATCACAACCATGTACCCAGGACTGAGAGCAACCAGAGTCGAGGAGGAGAAATGATTCTCGCAACGAATCCCAAGAAGATTCGGGTGATGTTTACACCGTTTCGAGACGGGCTGCAGAGCTCGTTCGGAGGTAAGGTCCGCCTAAACGACTTTCTCCCGGCGATGGAAGCTTCCGCAGCAGCCGGTGTCCGGCATTTCGAGTTCGGAGGCGGCGCTCGCTACCAGGCGCCCTATTTCTACCTGGGTGAGAACCCCTTCGAAGACATGAGGAAGATCCGGGCGGCGGTGGGGCCTGACACCGACCTGCAGATCCTTACGCGGTCGGTATCCGGTGTGACGCTGACGACCCAGACCATCCAAGCCCTGCAATTGCAGGCCAAGCTCATGCACGAGTCCGGCACCACGTGGGACCGGAATTTCGACTTCATGAACGACACCGAGAATCTCGTGAAGACGGGGCAGCCCATCGTCGACTCGGGCATGCACCATCAGGTGTGCATCGCGTTGATGGGATTGCCCTTCGAGTCGGATACGGTTCACACGCCTGACTTCTACATCAGTATCGGGAAGAAGCTGCTGGACAGCGGCGTGCACATCGACAGCATCTGCCTCAAGGACGCCAGCGGCACAACGGACCCGAAGACGATCTACGACACGGCACGCGGGCTCAAGAAGATCATGCCGCCCGAGATGCCGCTTTGGGCGCATACGCACGACACCGCGAGTACGGCGGTCGCCTGCTACATGGCGGCGATCGATGGAGGCGCGGACGGTGTCGATGTCTCGGTCCGACCGCTGGCCAGCGGAACGGTTCAGCCCGATGCACGCTCTCTGGCCCATGGCCTCAAGGGGACAGGGTACTCGTTGGACATGGACGTGTCCAAGCTGCCGGAGATCGAGAGTCTGCTGAACGAGGGGCTTCAGGAGTATGACTTCAATCCCACCACCACGACTGCGGACGCCCGCGTACTAGGCTTTCCGATGCCGGGCGGCGCCATCGGGCCCAACGTTCACATGATGGTCAAGGCGGGGATCCTTGATAAGTACAGCGAAGTGCTGGCGGAATTCCCAGTTGTGGTGGAGGCAGGCGGCGCGTGGACGAGCGTGACCCCGGGCAGCCAACAGTACTGGCTGCAGGCCTTCAACAACGTGATGTACGGGCGCTGGAAGAAGATCGACGCCGGCTACGGTCGATCGGTGCTCGGTTACTTCGGAAAGACGCCGCTGCCGTCCGACCCGCACGTCGTCAAGGCAGCGTCCGAGCAACTGGACTTGCCGGTATTCGAGGGTGATCCTCTCGAGGCCGCTCCCAACAACATCGGAGCCGCGAAGGAAGCGCTCGAGGAGAGGGGCCTACCCGTAACCGATGAGAACACTTTCCTAGTGCTGGCCGCGATGGTGCCCGGCAAGAAGATGGAGTTGAACGAAGGCATCCGCCTGCTGACCGGGAAGTCGAAGATCGACATTCCGCTCAAGAAAGAAGAGGTTGCAGCAGCGCCTCCTGCAACGGCTCCCGCCGCCGGTGCGGTGCCGGCAATCACAGGCCCCACCACGACACGCTGCACCGTCGAGGAGAACGGTAGTAGGCGAACGTTCGTCATCACCCTCGAGCCCGCTGCGGAGACGAGGGGCGATGCTACTGCTACTGCTGCCGCCGCCGCCCCCACGCCCGCCGGCGGAACGACAGTGCACTCCACTTTCGCCGGCTCCGTGGAGGTCGTCGATATCTTGGTCAAGGAAGGTGATCAGGTTAACGCCGGTACAGTAGTCGCCGCAGTGGAAGCGATGAAGGCGAAGCACGACATCAAGACGACCGTAACCGGGAAGGTGACGGCCATACATGTGGCGATTGGCGATGAAATCGACTCGTCAAAGCCGATCATGACGATCGCTTGAGGGGCGGCCGATGGAAACAGCGCTCGAGCTGATTCGGCAATCCGGCCTCGCGAATCTGAGCATCGGCAATATCGCGATGTTCGCCATCGCTGGGACTCTTATCTACCTAGCCGTCGCCAAGAACTACGAACCGCTGCTTCTGATCCCGATCGGGTTTGGAGCGATCCTGGCCAACTTGCCTATGGCCAACATGGGGTCTCATGGCGACGGAATCATAGCACTCATCTACAACTCCGGAATCCGCACCGAGCTACTGCCACCCCTCATCTTTCTGGGTGTCGGTGCGCTGACGGATTTCCGGCCTTTGCTGGGCCGGCCGCTCACCTTCTTGCTCGGTGCAGCTGCCCAGATCGGCATCTTCGTCGCCGCGCTTTCAGCAGGCTATTTCATGGGTTTCACCGCTGAGGAGGCCGCCTCGATCGGGATCATCGGTGGCGCCGACGGCCCGACGTCCATCTTCTTGGCCAGCCAACTCGCTCCACACTTGCTTGGCCCGATCGCCGTGGCGGCGTACAGCTACATGTCTCTGGTCCCGATCATTCAGCCACCCATCTTGCGCCTGCTTACGACCAAGAAGGAGCGGGCGATAGACATGCCGCAAGCGATACCTGTATCGAAGAAGGCAGCGGTCCTCTTTCCGATCGTAACCGGCGTGGTCGCATCGCTGGCAGTTCCTTCCAGTGCCCCGCTCATAGGCATGCTGATGTTGGGCAACCTACTGCGCGAGTCGGGAGTCACGGATCGACTTCGCAAGACGGCTGGAGGCGCGCTAATCGATATAGTGACTCTCCTTCTGGGGGTCGCCGTGGGCGCTACGATGGACGCAGCTCACTTTCTTACGTACCGCACTATTCTGATCCTGATTCTCGGTGCTGTTGCGTTCTCGTTCAGCACGGCGGGCGGGATCCTGTTTGCGAAGCTGATGAACCTGTTCATGCGGAAGAAGATCAATCCATGCATCGGGGCGGCGGGAGTCTCTGCGGTCCCCATGTCAGCTCGCGTCGTTCAGCAGTTCGTGTCGGACGAAACAGATGGACGCGTTAATCCCCTGATGCCGGCTATGGGGCCGAACGTCGCCGGCGTTATCGGTTCGGCCGTCGCAGCGGGAGTCTTCCTCAGCCTCCTGAGCTAGAGGGAATACGCGAATCAGTGGTTCGGGTCGGGAAGGCCGACCGCACGTTCGGCCACCCCGGCCCCGAACGTAGTGTGAGTTCCTGACCCCCTCAAATCCCTCTATTATTCTGGTCAATGTCGGGAACGCTTCTTGCTCCCTGGGCATGTTGACTCTGCCAACAAGCCCGTCAGCGGGCGCTGCTGGGACACTGTACGACAGCGTGGCCCGTCGGCTGGGACCGATGGCCAATCGCCAGCCCAAGATCTAGGGCGGCAATCACACAGGAGGACACGATGTGGGCTGTAAAGATAGATCCGCGAACTGGTGAGGAGTACTACTCCGTCCACCACACCGGTCGACCGGTTCTGCTCAATCCCTTCACCAACAAAGGCACAGCCTTTACGGCAGAGGAACGGGAGTCGCTCGGCATTGCCGGCCTGGTCCCGCCCGCGATCTTCACGATCGAGGAGCAGTTGATCAAAGTATACGAAAACCACCGGGCGAAGAGCACCAATCTCGAACGCTTCATCCACCTGGCCAGCCTGCAGGATCGGAACGAGACCCTCTTCTTCCGATTGGTCCACGAGCACATTGACGAGATGATGCCCATCGTGTACACGCCGGTTGTCGGCGAAGCTTGCCAGAATTTCTCACATATCTGGCGACGCGCACGCGGACTGTACATCGACTACGAGCAACGAGACGAGATCGAATCGATTCTGGCGAATCACCCGCGGCCGCCCGCCATCATCGTCGTGACGGACGGTGAACGGATTCTGGGACTCGGCGACCTGGGTGCGGGCGGAATGGGTATCCCGATTGGGAAGCTCTGCCTATACACACTGTGCGCAGGCATCCCGCCCGAACTGACGCTTCCGATCATGCTGGATGTCGGAACGGACAACGAGGATCTGCTGAACGACCCTCTCTACGTAGGTTTGCGCCAGAAGCGCATCCGCGGCGAGGCGTACCAGGAGTTCGTCGACAGGTTCGTGGCAGCCGTCCGGAACGTATACCCCGACGCGCTGTTACAGTGGGAGGACTTTCTCAAAGGCAACGCGATCTTCCAGTTGAACCGATTCCGCGACCAATTCTGCACCTTCAACGATGACATCCAGGGTACTGCCGGCGTCGTCGTAGCAGGCGTCTTCTGCGGCTTGCGCATCACGGGTCAGGCAATGAAGGACCAACGCATCCTGTTCGCAGGGGCCGGCGCTTCAGCCCAGGGGATCTCCGACCTGCTGGTCTCGGCGATGCTGGAAGAGGGGCTGACCCTGGAGGAGGCTCGCAAGCACATCTGGACGGTGGATAGCCGGGGGCTCGTCACGGATGACCGCGTGGGCTTGGAGGACTTCAAGGCCGCTTACGCCCGGGATGTTCGCGAGCTCGATGCCTACGAGTGCAACGACCGATCGCGTGTCACACTCGAAGAGACAGTGATCAACGCCAAGCCTACGATTTTGATCGGAACATCCGGGACCCCGGGGATGTTCACCGAGCCCGTGGTAAAGGCGATGGCCGAGTTCAACGAGAGGCCCTTGATCTTCCCACTCTCGAATCCGACCAGCAAGAGCGAGTGCACTGCCGAACAGGCCATCCAATGGTCGAACGGAAGGGCGATCGTGGCAACCGGAAGCCCCTTCGATCCGGTAGAGTACAAAGGCAGACAATACCGCATCGGGCAAGGCAACAACGCGTTCATCTTTCCAGGTGTGGGCCTGGGCGTTTGGGTCGGGAGGGCGAAGCGAGTGACTGACGGGATGTTCCTGGCCGCTGCCAAGGCTCTGGCTGACAAGGTTACGGAGGCGGACTTGGCGGAGGTAGCCGTCTACCCTAAACTGACGCGGATCCGTGAATGCTCACACGCCGTGGCCTGCGCCGTCGTGAAGCGCGCCGTCGAGGAGGGGCACGCAGAAGAGGAAGTCTTGGAAAACCTCGAAGGGCGTCTCGAAAAGGCGATGTGGTTCCCGGAGTATCGTCCGATCCGCTATGAGCCGCCGGCCTGGTAGGATGGGCGGAACGGAAGCTCGGCATTGCCCCACAAGCAAGCCATGCAGCTGGGGTGAATCGCCCCCCAACGGCCAGCGGGCTGTCGGCATACCTGCTGGTCGCCCGGCGGCCTGTAGCACTATCTCACTCTCGTTCACGAGCGGAGGTTGTTTACCATGGCTATGATGATCACGGACGAGTGCATCGATTGCGGCGCGTGCGTACCGATGTGCCCTAACGACGCTATCAACGAAGGCTCGGCCACCGATGTACCAGTCTACTGGATAGACCCCCAGCGCTGCACGGAGTGTGTCGGGGCGCATGACGAACCCCAGTGTCGGGAAGTGTGCCCCGTGGACTGCATCGTCCCGAATCCTGATTTTCAGGAGACCGAAGACGAGCTCCTGACCAAGTATCAGAGCCTCCATTAGTAGCCGCCTGGGCCTCTCGACTCCAAGGCACGCGACTGCCGACGACTCGCCCTCCGGGGCGGGTCGCTTTATGATGGGCCCACACAGGGAGTCCGCATGACCGTTATCCGTGACCCGATCTGGAACAACATTTGGATCGATGAGATCGCGCTTCGTCTGATCGACACGCCGGCGTTCCAGAGACTGCGTCGAGTCAGGCAACTCGGCCTTGCATACCTCGTTTATCCAGGGGCGGTCCACACACGTTTCGACCATGCCCTGGGGGTGTATCACCTGACCGGCCGGGCACTGGGTCGGCTGGAAGTTGCCGGCGAGTTGGCTGACTTTCCACGACGCGAGACCATGATTCTCCGTCTTGCTGGCTTGCTCCACGACATCGGCCATTACCCGTTCAGTCACACCTTGGAGGAACTGGAGACCGACCTCGTTCCAGACGGTCACGAACAGGCTGCAGGACAGTTCCTGACCGACCCGGAGGTGGCCGCATCGCTCGAAGCTCTGGGGAGCGGCGCGATCGATAAGATCCACGAGCTGATCCTCGGACGCTCGGCTGATCCGCTGCAGGGTCTGGTTTCCGGCTCCCTCGACCTCGACAAGATCGAGTACCTGACACGTGACGCCCAGTTCTGCGGTGTTCCGTACGGCGAGATCGATGTGGATCGACTGCTCGATTCGCTGCGGCTACTGCGCGATCCGAATAGCGGGCGCATTGAAGTCGGAGTTGCAGCACAAGGCGTATCCGCTCTCGAATCGCTTCTCTTCGCCAAGTATCAGATGTTCAGAAACGTCTACTGGCATCACGCAGTACGCGCGGCTTCGGTGTTGTTTCAGCGACTAGTCCGCGACGCCCTCACCGACGGCTGGGCATCGACAGAGCACATCGTTGGCAAGGGCGATGAGGAATCGCTCGGCGTCTTCGATGCGTTGGCGGCGGAAAGCGATGTCGAGAGCGCGCGGCGTGCTCGTGAGCGATACATACCCGACCTGCGAAACCGCCGCTTACCCAAGCGCGCGGCGGAGTGGCGGGGGGATGCGCTGACGGAGGCATTTACGGAGCTTCGGCGTGAGGTTGCACCCTGGTTCCACGAAAGGCCGGAGCTTCGTGTCGCCCTGGAGGACCATTTGGCACTCGAACACGGTTTGCAGCCCGGAAGCCTCTTCATCGATTACCCCGCAAAGGCGGGAATGCTGGAGTTGGACATCCTGATGCTGGCTCACGACGGAACGGTGAAGCGCCTCACCGCCGCCGGGCGCGCCGGACTGATTGATCTCCCTCGCCTCGGTCGCGACCTCTACCACGCTGCGCGTGTGCTGCGGGTCTTCACCTGCCCTAGGGTAGAGCTGAAGGAGGCGGAGAGAGTCCTGGAACTGGTGACGACGCCGGAAACCGATATCGCCAGGCTGGTTGGCTAGCCGCCTACTCCGCTACTCTCACCAGGACGGCCGTGATGTTGTCCATACCGCCGGCCGCGTTCGCGGCCTGGATCAAAGCGTCAACTACTTCCTGCAGATCGTCCACAGGCCTCGAAATGATCTCCCGGATCGCCGCATCGGTCAGCATACCGCTGAGCCCGTCAGAGCAAAGCAGAAAGAGGTCGCCCGGTTGAATCGAGCCCTCATAGGTATCGGCCTGGACGTTGATGTCCGTGCCCAGCGCCCGAGTCAAGATATGCGATAGCGGGTGGTCACGAGCCTGCTCTGGTGTAAGCGCGCCTCGATCAACCTGCTGCTGCACGACCGTGTGGTCACAAGTGATCTGGCTGAGCGTACCGTCTCTGAGTAAGTAGCCCCGACTGTCACCCACCTGATTGAAGATGTAGCCGTTCTCGTCATCTACCATGAGCAGGGTGAGCGTTGTCCCCATACCGCGCTTCTCGGGCTCGTTATCGGCGCGCTCGATGATCGCCTGGTTCGCTTCCTCAATAAGCTCAAGAGATCGGCGTTCCAGGTCCGCACCTCTGATCCCGGACTCGATTGCCCGGCTAACCCCCGGGCCCACCGTCTCAGCGACGATCTGGCTGGCAACTTCTCCGGCTACGTGGCCGCCCATGCCATCGGCCACGATGAAGACGCCTCGCTCCTGATCAGCGAATAGCGAATCCTCGTTACCTTGCCGGACCTTGCCGACATCGGTCTTACCCGCACATATCCACTTCATCGAACCTCCGACCATCAACACTCAAGGGGCCCACAAACTAGCCACAATGGCACCTGAATTTCAATGCGGCCGCCCCGATCGTCCACCCCGGGCCCCAGGCCAGCTCCGACCGGTCGCGGCCCGCGCAACCGCTCCCTACGGTAGGACTTCGGCCAGAATGATGGCTGGTGGCAACTTGAGCGCGGCGCCCGCCGGAGTAACCCCCAATCCGGCGACAAGAACTGGTCAGCGATTTATACGACATGTAACGAGATGCCGGCGGAGATGGAAAGACGCCGCCTCAGGCTCCACCGGATCACCAGACTCTTATCGCCGCCTCCCTCCACCCCTTCCACCGCCGGAGCTGCGGCTCTGCTGATAGCTCTGCGTCCGCTGCGTTCCCCGTTGGCGTGAGCTGTACTCCCGGTTGAGATTCTGACTGCGGCTCTGCGTCGACTGTCGCGTCGAGGGTTGCGCTCGATCGCGCGACGGCTGCTGTCGGTTCGCGTCCCGTTGGCGGTCTTGTGTGCCAGAACGGTCCGCGGAACCCCAGTTCTGGTTATCGCGCATCTGCCAGCTGCCGTCCGAGTTCCGACGGTAGACATCGCCATTGCGGTCCGCGTAGACGTCGTTGTTCCGGCCCTGCGATGGCTGGGACCGCTGCGCACCCTGGCTGCGCTGGCCAGCCTGCACGCGCGATAGCTCTCGGGTCTCTCCACCGCGGGCGCCCGACCGCTGAGACATCTGATTGCGTGCCGTGGCTCGGTCCACGTTACGAGAGGCGTTCCGCTGGTTTCGATAAATGTTCTGACGGGCAGCCGATCGCTGCCCCGCCCGGTAGCCCGCTCGATAGCCCGCGCCGTAGCCACGGTGGTAGCCGCGGTGATAGCCGTGACGGTAGCCAGCCGGTCCCCACCAACCCACAGGACGTCGCCAGTACGAGGGCCCCATCGCAAAACCGAAGTGGAACGGTCCGTAGGTGAATCCGAACCCGAAGCTCCACCCGTACCACGGGTTGTAGCGAACATGGAAACCCCACGTCACGGGTCGCGGATAGTAATAGTATGGGCTCACCCAAGGGTGGTAGTACCAACCCGTGCCATAGACGACGGTCGGGCCGTACACGTAACTCCCCGTGTAGCCTGGAGTGTAGCCCACATAGACGACCTCCGGCGTATAGTCGTAAACGTAGACATACTTGACGTTGTAGTTGGGGTTGTCGGGCGGGATGTGCTGTACGTCGTCCGGAACTTCAGTGGTGACAGTGAATGGACCCATTGCATTATCCGATTCATACCAGACCGCTTGGTCACAGACATAGTATCGGCCGTCGATCTCCAGCACCTGAGCCGCCGTATTGACCGCGTACGCCATCTCTGTGCCCTCAATGGGCTCGAAATCGGGATCGCCATCGTAGGTCACTTCGAGTGTGCCGTCTCGCTTGACCGCGGATGTCTGGGGAATCGAGTTGTCCAGCACCGCGTCCTTTGCCTGATCGGTCCCCGCCACGTAACTCAGCACGCTACCACGCGCGGATTCCGGTGGGATCTTGGCGAAATCGGTGGGGAGCGAGTCCGAGGCAATAAAGCTCCACGGACCGTCCAAACTGCTACTCGTGTACCATCGCCCGGTCAGAACGATATAGTATTGCTGTGAATTGATCTCGACGAACACGTCGCTCTCCGAATTGCTCACGTAGAGAAGCTCGGTGCCGTTGATGGAGGCGTATTCAGGCGGCCCATCCGAGATGATCAACTCCGTTGGCTCGGTCACGACCACTACGTGGACGTCCCTGATATCGAAATCGTTACCCGTCGCGTCTTCCTCATCTACCTCCGCCTGGACCGTGTCCGCGGGAACAAGCGCCGTGACCTTTTCGGGAGCTCGGTCCGTGACGCTCCACGGCCCCATGACAGCGGTGGCATAGAACCATGCGTCTTGGCCGGCATACAAATAGTAGACCGCCGTGCTCGGATCGTAGATGATCGTGAAAGGCGTGTTTACGACAGCCTGAAGGTCCGTGTTCTCTATGTCGTGAAGTACCGGCTCGCCATCCAGCGTGACCAGAATGGAGGGCACGTAGGTAACGCGGATCTCCGGGGGCTCGGTGTTGATGTCATCCGAGACCGCACGTTCCCGCTCCACCATCTCCAGACTGGTCAGGATACGGTCCAGCGACACCACCGCCTCCCAAGCTGTGGCCCGTTTAGAGATTACATCTGCCAACGCCTGCGATTGCCCTTCGGTGGCGTCGGGGAAGCGGACCCTGGGTATTGTCACAGCCTCGATCGCTACCGTCCGCTCCTCCCGATCCGTCTCAACGATCGCGTCGAACCAGACGGCACCGAAGACCGGCTCGCTCTCATCCGGCGGAACGACCGAAACGGCCGTTCGCCCCGTCAGCCTGTCACCCTCGAACGCCTCCAACTGCGGTTGGTAGATCACGACCAGATATCCTTCGTGCGTGAACTCACGAGGCCAAGACAAACCGCCCTCCTGGTCCTGCGGGGCCTTTCCGGCTAACAACCCTAGCGTTGCTGCAAGCGCCATCGTAATCGTTCGTGCGATGATCATGACCTGCCTTCCCCTCAGATGAGCTGGCCTTCAAGCTGCGGGCACTCCCAAGTGCCATGCACTGCGCCGAAGTCAACGCGACCGCCTACCACGCTGAACCCCGAGTCCGGTTCACTAATCCCAACCTACTCACTAATCGACGGTGGCCGAAGGAGCCGGTCAACTGGCGGGCAGCGGCAATAGGCTATGGTCTCCGCCCCACTGTCTACTAGATTCCTCAGCTCTCAGTCTATTCACGGCTCGCGGCGCGGGCCACGTACCTGCAATCCAAATGGGGTGAAGATGCTCAGACCTTCGCGTATCATTGTCGTCCCCGCTATCGTCCTGGCCTTCGGCTGTTCCTCGGAGGCGGACAGGGCTGCGGGCGAAGCGCCCGCAGTTGAAGCTACTACAACCGAAACGGAGACTACCATGGCGGAAGTCGGTGGGCCACCGCCGGTAAGCGGTGATACGGTCACGACCGAGAGCGGCCTGCAGTACATCGTGGTTGCGTCGGGCGACGGCGCCGCGCCGGAGCAAGGGCAGGTAGTCAGCGTTCACTACACCGGCTGGTTCACAGACGGCAGAAAGTTCGACAGTTCGGTGGACAGGGGTGAACCGATCCGCTTTCCGCTCGGGACCGGGCGCGTGATCCCCGGTTGGGACGAGGGTGTGGCCCTGATGAAGGTTGGCGACAAACGCCGGTTCATCATCCCGCCAGCCCTGGCATATGGCGAACGCGGTCACCCGGCCGGGATTCCGCCGAACTCGACTCTAACCTTCGACGTCGAGCTAGTTGACGTGGAGTAGGTCGGCGTCGCCTGGACGGAACACACCGGTATGTCAGCAGGTGACAAGAAGACTGGAAGCATGAGGGAAGGCGTGGAGGTCGCAGTCCGATGTAATGGCCTGAGGAAGCGCTATGGCGATGTCATCGCCGTGGATGGGCTCGACCTCGAGGTGCTCGCCGGCGAGTGCTTCGGTCTTCTAGGACCCAACGGTGCCGGCAAGACGACTACGGTCGAGATCCTGGAGGGCCTCCTCCAGCCGGACGCCGGTGAACTGGAGGTCCTTGGGATGCGCTGGGGCAAGGACGACCACGCCCTCCGCCAGCGTCTCGGCGTCCAGCTGCAAGAGACTCAGCTGGCGGAAAAGCTGACGGTCGAGGAGACGTTGCGCTTATTCCGAAGCTTCTTCGATCAGGGCCGTGACCCCGATGAAGTGATGCAGATTGTCGGCCTGGAGGAGAAGCGAGGCTCCTGGGTTTCGAAACTGTCCGGCGGCCAGCAGCAACGTTTGGCCGTGGCCTCCGCGCTCGTCAGCCGGCCTGATCTCTTATTCTTGGACGAGCCGACGACTGGGCTCGACCCGCAGTCGCGCCGCCAGCTATGGGATCTAGTGCTGGATTTCAAGGCCGCGGGGGGGACCGTCTTGCTTACCACCCATTACATGGAGGAGGCCCACCGTCTGTGCGATAGGGTGGCCGTAGTCGATCACGGCCGAGTGATCGCGCTCGGCACCCCAAGCCAGCTCATCGCGGCGCTGGGGGCCGAGCACGTCGTGGAAATCGACATCGACGAGGATGACCTCACCGTCGATAGCTGGTTGCGCGACGTCGAGGGAGTTCAGGATGTCCGGCACGAGCGCGAGGGGATCTTCCTGACGGTGAGCGAGGTGCACAAAACGGTGCCCGCGCTCCTCACCGCCCTCGAGGCCCACGAGGTCGAGCTTTCCAGGCTGACTACTCACAACGCCACGCTGGAGGACGTGTTCGTGTCGTTGACGGGACGACGTCTAAGAGATGAGTAGGCACTCGAGACCTCTGTGGGAGCTGACGCGGGCGCGCATGCTGGAGTTCATCCGCGAGCCCGAGGCCATCTTCTGGGTCTTCGTCTTCCCCGTCTTGCTGGCTTTGGGCCTGGGCATCGCCTTCCGTAACCGCCCGGTAGAATCTCTTAGGATTGCCGTGCAACAGGGGCCCGGCGCGACTCAAATGGCCGGAGCGCTCGACAGCTTCCCGGACCTCAGGGTCCAGTTGCTGGAACCGGAGGAGGCCTTCCGAGAACTCCGTACTGGTAGGGTCGTGCTCATGGTGATCCCCGGCGATCCCGTGACCTACCGGTTCGATCCCACACGAAGCGAAGGTCAGCTGGCCCAGCGCGCGGTGAACGACGCCGTGCAGCGTCTGGCGGGCCGCAGTGATCCCCTCGAGGTGCGGCAGCAGCACCTAACCGAGCCCGGCGCCCGCTACATAGACTTCCTGATCCCCGGTCTTCTTGGCCTTAACCTCATGGGCAGTGGGATGTGGGGTATTGGCTTCAACATCGTGCAGGCGCGACGCAAGAAGCTGTTGAAGCGACTCCTGGCGACCCCGATGCGGAAAGGCCACTACCTGCTCTCGTACGGCCTTTCGCGAATCGCATTCATGATTCTGGAGGTGGCGGCCCTGGTGGGCTTTGGCTGGTTGGTCTTCGACGTACGCGTACACGGCTCAATCCTCGATCTGCTGATCGTCTCGTTGATCGGAGCCCTCGCCTTCGCGGGCTTGGGCCTACTGACAGCCAGTCGCGCCCAGACTCTGGAGGGCGTGTCCGGAATCATGAACCTGGTAATGATGCCTATGTGGATCTTCTCGGGAGTGTTCTTCTCGTACGCCAGGTTCCCTGAGGCCTTGCAGCCATTCATCAAGATCCTACCCTTGACCCCGCTCCTGGATGTCCTCCGCTCGGTGATCACCGACGGTGCTCCGCTCAGCGCCAGCCTCGGCCAGCTGGCCGCCATCGCAGCCTGGGGAATCCTGAGCTTTGGGGCCGCCCTGAAGATTTTCCGCTGGAACTAGCCCGGGCACGGAAATCCGTCCTTGACAAACAGATGCGCGCCCCTATAATTGAGGGCTGCCCACCCCACGGGTCCGATGAAACTTTATCCCTGTAGTGGTGTTATTAACCGCCGTCGGGCCCAAGGTCGGGGCGGACACCCCGTCCCACAGGGCAATCCCGGCTGGATCGGAAGTCTCCGCCGGGACTTTGGTTTGGACAGCAACGAGTGGAGCAGGGCACTAGAAACATGATCATGGATCGGGAGTCTGCACGGGCGAAGCGGGCGGCCAGCCAGGCGTTGAAGAGCCGGATGGCAGGGGAGGATTCCGCTCTCGATCAGTATCTGCAGGACGTCAGCCAGCACGATCTTATCACACCCGAAGAAGAGATCCGGCTGGCCCGGAAGGCCCAGAAGGGGAACTCTGAGGCGATCCAAGCCCTCTGTAAGGCCAACCTGCGCTTCGTAATCTCGGTGGCCAAGAAGTATCAGGGTCGGGGCCTTCCGCTGGGCGATCTGATCCAGCAAGGCAACCTCGGACTGGTCACGGCGGCCATCAAGTTCGATCCAGATCAAGGCGTAAAGTTCATCAGCTACGCCGTGTGGTGGATCCGTCAGGCGATCCTGTCGGCTCTGGCGCACCATGGCCGTTCAGTCCGCGTCCCGCTGAACCGAGCCGCTGAGCTCTCGAAGATCCTCAAGGCGCGTCAATCGCTCAAGGTGACTCTGGACCGCGAGCCGACCAGCGAAGAGATCGCTCGGCAACTCGAGATGAATCCGCAGACCGTCGAGATGCTCGAGGCGCTGAATGCCGGCGAGGTGCGCCTCGATGCGCCGATCGGCGACAGCGAGGACAGCAGCTTGGTCGAGCGTTTCGTGAGCGAGGAGGCGACCACCGCTGTAAGCGAGGTGGAGGATCGCCTATTGCGTGAACAGATCGACGACGCCTTGAGCACCCTTCGTGAGCGCGATGCGCTCGTTCTCCGGCTCTATTACGGCCTCGGCGACGGCCGCGAGCATACGCTTGAGGAGATCGGCCAGAAGCTCGGCATCACGCGCGAGCGGGTGCGTCAGCTGCGCGATCGAGCGCTGAAAGAGCTACGAGAGGGTGACCGCGGTTCTGCCTTGGCGAGCTTCGCCGCTGCCTAGGGACTGCCGGAGCGCCTGAGCCACCGTTTGGAGGAAGACCTGAGGGGCGCCGCTGGCACCCCTCCTTTTTTTGCGATGCGACGCAACCCTCGTCGAGGCGGCGAGGGCTGCCGGCCTTGCTCACAACTCGGCAGCACCCCACCTTTCGCTCCAACCCAACCGGTGCTCTCCTTAGACAAAAAGCGGATGCTTGCCATGCTCGATCATGCTCGCAGGATCTTGGTCTTAGCCTGCCTGGCGCTCGTCTCGAACGCGGGTTGGCTGTCAGGCCAAGAGACTTCGCATACGGTCACGCCGCCTACCCCCGAAACGGCGCTCGTATCACCGAGTGACTTCCTCGGCTATCCACTAGGCGCTGATTTCAAGCTTGCTGGGTGGGATTCTATCACGGCCTACCTGAACCTGTTGGCCGATCACTCTCCCGCACTGACGGTGGACACGCTCGGCGCCAGCACGCTGGGCCGCCCGTTCGTCGCCGTGACCATCTCGGCGCCAGAGAACATGGCGCGCCTCGAGCAGATTCGCGACCGCCAGGCCAAGCTCGCGGATCCCAGGAAACTCAGTGAGGGCGAGCTGGAGCGCCTACTCGATACCCAGCCCGCCGTCTTGCTCATCGCACACAACATTCACTCTACCGAGATCGCTTCCAGCCAGGGCGTCATGGAGTTGGCGTACACGTTGGTCAGCGACCCGGAATTGGCTGAGGCCTTGCAGGATGTCGTCGTGCTGCTCATTCCCTCGGTGAACCCCGATGGTCAACAGATGGTGGTGGACTGGTACCGCCGCACCGTGGGCTCTCCCTACGAGGGAAGCAGCATGCCCTGGCTCTACCATCGCTACGTGGGACACGACAACAACCGCGACTGGTTCATGTTGACACAGATAGAGACTCGGTTGGTCACCGAGCTCCTCTACAAAGAGTGGTATCCCGAAGTCGTCTACGACGTTCACCAGATGGGGAATCGAGGGGCGCGATTCTTCATCCCTCCGTTTGCCGATCCTGTGAACCCCAACGTCGATCCCCTGGTGGTGCGATCGATTTCGCTTTTTGGCCTGCAGATCTCCACGGAGCTGGAGGCAGCCGGCAAAGCGGGCGTGGTCACCGGCGAACGCTTCTCGCTCTGGTGGGACGGTGGCCTGCGCACGGTTCCAGCCCGTCACAACATGGTGGGGATCCTATCCGAATCAGCCAGCGCTCGGATCGCCTCGCCCATCTTTCAAGAGCTGGGCCAGATCGATCGTCAACCTGAGCGCGGAGTTGACTACCCGAATCCGTGGCCCGGAGGTTGGTGGCGCATCCGCGATATCGTCGACTATCAGATGATCGCGGCGCGCGCGATGGTCAACCTCGCAGCACGGCAGCGGAAAGGACTGATCCGAAACTTCGTAGAGCTTGGCCGCCGGGCCATCGCCGCGGGGGAAAGCCAGCCTCCCTTCGCCTATGTCATCCCCGGCGAACAGACCGACGTTGGCAGCGCCGCGACCATGCTGGAGATCATGCGTCGAGCTGGTGTCGAGGTCCAGCAGGCACTGGCCCCCTTTGAGGCCGGTGGCGTTGAATACAAGGCCGGAGACTGGGTGGTGCTCATGGCTCAACCCTACCGGGCCCACGCCAAGGACTTGCTCGAGCGTCAACACTTTCCCGACCGCCGGCTCTACCCAGGCGGACCACCTCGAACGCCGTACGACGCAACAGGGTGGACGCTGCCGCTGCAAATGGGTGTGCAGGCCGTCGAGGTACAAGCCAAGTTCGAGGCCGATCTGCGTCCCATTACGAGCGCGGTCCGCCCACAACCCGGTGTCGTGAGCGGCACGGGTCCGGCTTTCCTGGTATCCTATGCAACTGACGCCGCCAACCTTGCCATTAACCGCACTCTCACCAGCGACGGACAGGTCGCATTGCTCGCCGAGCCGCTGCAAGCTGGAGGTCGCCTCTGGCCTGAGGGGACCGCGCTGCTGAGAGGTGCCGGCGTCGGTGGCATTCTGAGCGACCTGGCTATGAGCCACGGGCTCTCTGCGGACTCATTCTCTGGAGAGGCGCGAGGTTTCCAGATGGACACGCTGCGCGTCGGTTTGTATCAGCCCTGGACCGCATCGATGGACGAGGGGTGGACACGTTGGGTCTTCGAGCAGTGGGGGCTTCTTTTTGAGACGATACATGACGCGGAGATTCGCGCCGGGGATCTAAAGACTCGCTACGACGTAGTTGTGCTAGCCGATTTGGCGCCCAACTCGATCGTTCAAGGCCGCCAACCAGGCACGGTCCCGCCGGAGTATGCGGGCGGCTTGGGAGAAACCGGTAAGGCGGCGATCCGTGCCTTCGTCAGGTCGGGCGGCACGCTGATCTGTCTCGACTCATCTTCCGACTTCGCTATCGAGCTGTTCGGGCTGCCGGTAAGAAATGTGCTTCCCCCAACTGAAGAGCAGCGGTCCGGAAAGGCGTTCTTCGCACCGGGCTCGATTCTCGCCGTAGGCATAGATCCAAGTCACCCGTTAGGGTACGGCATGCCCACTGAGGCCGCTGTCTACTACTCCAACGGCCCGATCTTCGAAGTTGAAGAGGCCGCTGAAGACGTCACCGTGATCGCCCACTTCCCCGAAGCCGGTCAGCTTCTGAGCGGATACGCGCTCAACACCGACTTCCTCATCGGCAAGGCGGCCCTTGTGGAAGCGCGTTCCGGTGCGGGGCGTGTCATCCTGTTTGGGTTTCGCCCGCAGCACCGTGCGCAGACGCACGAGACATTCAAGATCTTGTTCAATGCAGTCTACCGGGGTGCTAGCGACGAGCCCGAGCGAGTGGACTACTAGGTGCGCGCTGAACTTCCGATACACTGCCGCCAGGCGGGTGCCGCAGTCGCTTTTGAGACCGCAGTCCTCACTAGCGGTCTGCCCGACCATGCGCGATTTGAGGCCGTCCAGCGCATCACGGGTGCCGTCCGCAGTCGTGACATCGAGCCAGCCTTCATAGGCGTGCTCGCAGGACAACCAACGGTGGGACTGCACAGTGACGAGCTGGAGCAGCTTTTCGAAAAGGGCAGGAAGCTCAGCACACGGGACCTTCCCGCTGCCGTTGCGCGAGGCGAGCACGGAGGCACGACTGTCGCAGCCACTATTTTTCTCGCCCACCGCGTCGGCCTCAGAGTGGCGGCGACGGGCGGCATCGGTGGGGTACACTCTACCACCGGCGCGTTGGATATCTCGGCCGACCTCTTTGAGCTCGCCCGGACGCCCATCATGCTAGTCTGTTCCGGCGCGAAGGCGATAGTCGATCTGCCGGCAACCCTCGAGCGCCTGGAAACGCTGGGCGTCACAGTCGTCGGCTTTCAGAGCACCGAGTTACCTGCCTTCTACTCGGCGGAAAGCGGTCTCAGCGTCGACTTGGTCGCGGCGAGCACGAAGGAAGTGATCGAGGTGTGGCGAGCCGCCCGTGAATTGGAGACGCCGGGAGCGATTCTCGTCTGCGTTCCGCCGCCTTCCGACGTCGCGCTTTCGAGAAAGGACATGGAAGCAGCGGTTTCCCGGGCGCTAAGTGACCTAGACATGGCCGGAATCAGCGGTCCCGCCGTCACGCCGTACTTGTTGGATCGCATCGCTCACCACACGGACGGCCGCTCGCTGGCAGCCAATCTCGGGCTGCTAGAGAACAACGCCGGCGTGGCGGCGGAGATAGCAAAGCTGTTGTAGTGAGCGGAATCGGGTACCGATCGTTCGAACCCGCACGATCTCTGTGGTCAGCGCGCCGACAACAGAGCCCTGCCCCCGTCGATGGAGTGGATCCCACCCGTGATCCAGGCCGCTTCATCGGAACACAAGAACGCGATAAGCGCCGCTATTTCGCCCGCTTGCCCGACTCGCCCCAGTGGATGAGTCGTCTTTGAGTGCTCGAGAAACGCTTCGTAGTCCGCCACCGCGTTGCTGGCCGTGTGCAGCTCCGTGACCACCACACCCGGATTCACTCCGTTCACTCGCACGTTGTGCGGCGCGAACTCCAGCGCCATGCACTGAGTCATCATGTCCACCGCCGCCTTCGACGCACAGTATCCCAGCAGATTTCCGTAGGGGCGCAGGCTTGTCACCGAGGAGACGTTCACAATCGCACCACCGTTCTCGATCAGGTGCGGACCCACATGACGCGAAACAGTGTAGACACCGTCCACGTTTATCGAAAACAGTCTGTGCCATTCGTCGGGCGGAGTGTCTAGAACACCACCAGTTCCGATGACACCGGCAGCGTTGACCAGATAGTCGATACGGCCGAAAGCATCGACGCACTGCTCGACCGCCGCTCCCACCTGCACATCGTCCCGCACATCTGCGATCGCGTAGCGGTCAAACGTCCCCTGAAGGCGACCCTCGCGCCGAGCGATGGCGAAGACCGACGCACCCTCCTCGAGAAACCGCAGCGCGCTCGCCCGGCCGATGCCGCTCGACGCTCCTGTTATGAACGCAGTCTTGCCTTTGAATCGCATCGTCCCTCCGCTGTAGGTATTGCCGAGCGCAGCATACTACCGCCCGCAAAAGCCCACAACCCACCCTACAGAGCGACGCCGCGACCCTGAGATCGCGGCGTCGAGTAGAGTCGCCTGTTAGCAGAGCGAGGCTGATTCAGGGGTTCAGGTAGTAATTCAGCTTGATGCTAAAGATGTTCGAACCCGGAAGCGTCCGCAAAGAGACCATGTCGTCCACCGGATCGAACTTTCCCGAGAAGTTGAACGCGGACCTGTTCATCGACCAAACGAAGAAGAGCGTCGAGCCCGACACATACTCCCAGCGAAAGACTAAAGTAGAACGGAACTCCCTCACACTGAAGTTCGGATCGTCGAACGCCATGTCCTGGGAGCCGTCAGCGTCGACGTCTACGTAATACGTCCCGGGTGATTCAGGATCTGTGCTCGCTTCGTAGCTCAGACGATCCTCCCCGAATCGATCGAAACGATCATCGTACTCGGCCGCCTTCGGGTCAGTGACCTGACTGAATCCCGTGTAGTCACCAGCCGAGATAAAGGGCTGAGCGTATAGCTGCACGCTGATGTCCGGTGTGAATGTCCACTCGAAGCGAGTCGTCAGTGCCACCGTCTTCTGTTCCATAACCCCCATCACGTACCGTTCCGAGCCCAGAGCATCGACGGTCGTCACGTACTGCCAGTCGTCGTTCGTCCAGTTGTACTCGGGGCCGAGCGAAAGTCTGAAATTGGCCGCGGGTCTCCAAACGGCGTTCGCGTAATAGCCTCCGGCGTCCGATCGCTCCCGGTCGAACCACTGCCACGTTCCGACTTCGAAAAAGACGCTCTTCCGGTCATCGCTAAAGAGACCGGCCCACCAGTTCGTGCCGGACGGGTAGATCATCGCCGGGCCGCCACGCAAAACGCGCGTGTTAAGCGCCGAGGTCTCGTGATTGATGCCCCCGAAGCCGCCCCAGTAGTTGAGCAGTGTGAAGCTGCCGTTGATGTTGCCGCCCGTCGCCCAACGCTCACCGCCAAGAGTCGTGAAGTTCCAAGCATTCACGTTCAAGTTGTAGCGTCGGAACATCTTGCCGGGCTCGAACTCGCGGTATCCGACCCAGATGCTGTTGCGCCAACTGTCTGCCTGACGCAAGAAACCCAAGTCGTTGGTTTCGAAGCCGGGAGATATCCAGGTGGAATTGATCGATCCTCGCCAGTGCCCACCGCCGATCTTCGCGAAACCGAACGAGCCGCTCGTTCCACTCAGTGAGGTACGCGAGTCATCGTATCTCAGGTGCGATGCGTCCGGGCGCTGGAAGTACCGTGCCGAGCTCAGCTGCGTTTCGGCTATAGCAAGCGGCGATCCCTGAACACGCGATGCCAGCACTTGGCCGCGGATTTCCCAGTTGCCCGACCAGAATCGATGACGAGCATCGATGCCGCCGGCATAGGCGTGCGAGCGCAGATAGCTGAGCTCTGCCGGCAGTCGCCTATTAACGGATGTGAAGACGCCGCCGATGGCACTCTGCCCCTCGTTGAAGTCCTTTTGTACTCGCCCGATCCCGTAGTTAGTCAGAGGCTCCACGACATCCTGGTGCCTGATGCCCTCGGCATCGATGACCGTGGCCTTCTCCTCACCGGTAACCGCGTCAAGCACACCGATCGTCCAACCGTCCGCCGACTTTCCTGAGACCTTCGCCGCCGCCATGATCGTCGTGTTCATGGGATACTTCACGAAGCCGCCTCGTGCATCTGCCTCGCCCTGCGGTCGCCGACCGATGCGCCGCGAATAGAAAAGACCTTCCGCACCATGACCGCCGCTCAAACTGTAGTTGAAGATGTTGGCGCCTTCTAGGAAGAAGGGACGCCTCTCGGCGAAGAAGGTCTCGAACGCCGACAGGTTGACCACCGAGGGGTCCGCCTCTACCTGGCCAAAGTCAGGATTCACCGTGGCGTTTAGCGTCAAGCTGTTCGTCAGCCCGAATCGTACGTCTCCGCCGAACGACCCGAAGAACTCGCTGCCCGTCTCGAACGGATTGTCGGCCTGAGCCGGCGTCATTGCTTCCTGAGCTACTACGTACGGCAGTACTTCCAGCCGTCGCGGCGGTTCGATCCCGTCGATACCAGCCAGATCGCCAAACTCAGATACCCAGCCGGACGCGTCCTTTGCGATCGGCTTCCACTGTACGATCTCGTTCTTTCGCTGTATCTCCCGCTGGATATTGAAGCCCCATATCTGCTCCGGCGCTTGCGAGAACCGCAACTGCGAGTAGGGGATGCGGAACTCGGCAATCCAACCCTCCTCGTCCACGCTAGCGGCTGCATCCCAAACTGCGTTCCAAGAGACGTCACTGTTCGTGTCGTCGTACAGGTAACGGTCACGCTTGGTGCCCGCAGGGTTCACCGAGAAGCTGAATGCCGTGCGCCGGTCGCGGTAAGAGTCGATGCTGACCGTTAGCCAGTCCGAGGACGAGTACTGATCGCGACGCGTCAACTGGCCAACAATCTTGTCGGGCTCGCTGTCATAAGCCCGGACTCCGACGTAAACCGCCCCGTCGTCGTAGAGGACCCAAGCAACGGTCTGCTCGGTCGCCGGCTCTCCCTCATCGGGGTCTCGTTGCACGAAGTCGGTGATGGGCTGGGCCATCGCCCAGGCAGCATCATCCAGACGGCCATCGATTTCCGGTGTTCCCGGTGACGCACGACTGGCGAGTGCGCGGTAGGGCTCGGGCTCGGGTTCTTCTGCGGGGTCCTTCTCAGCCGCTCTGGCCAGGCTGCCGCCAAACAGCACGAGCAGCATCGCAAGCAGCACCGAACGTGGGCCACCTGGCAGCATATGTATTCCCTTCACTACTCCCGGATGTCGTCTGCTGGGTGGGGCTACCCATCGGTCCCTCACTACGCATTAGACGCCCGTATGGATTCAAAGGTTGGCAGCAAATTGCCTGTCTCGGAGGATCCGTTCTTCTTGCCGCGATCGTAAAGCAGAATTACCTTGCAGCCGCCTTAGCCTCCAGCCGTCAGGCCGTTCTTTCTTACCCGCACTCAAGAAGCAAGGCTCACTATCAATAGGAATAATCCCAATTGATAAGTGGCAGTTTGGAGGAGTAGCACCCGATGGCCGTAGAACTTGACCACCGAACGCTCTACAGGCTTCCTTGGAGCCTCCCCGACAACGCGATCTCCTGGCTGGAGCCCACGGCTGCCTGCAACCTTTACTGCGAAGGATGCTACCGCACAAACAACCCGAAAGGGCACAAGACGCTCGAGCAGATCGCGGACGACATAGACATCTTCACGAGGTTCAGGAACTCGGATGGGATATCCGTAGCGGGTGGCGACCCGCTAACTCACCCTGAGGTCGTCGACATCATCGCGCTAATCTCTGAGCGCGGCTTGAAGCCGATCCTCAACACGAACGGTCTGGCGCTGTCTAAGGATCTATTGGCTGAGATGAAGCGGGCGGGATTGAAGGGTCTCACACTCCACGTCGATAGCAAGCAGACCCGGCCGCACTGGCGCGGCAAGACCGAGATCGAAATCAACGACCTGCGGCTGGAGTTCGCGCAGATGATCGCCGAGGTCGGCGGACTCTCCTGTGCATTCAACTCGACTGTCTATGAGGACACCCTGGAGTCGGTGCCGGAGATCGTCGAATGGGGGGCAAAGCACATCGACCTCGTTCACGTGCTGGTCTTCATCGCTTTCCGAGCTGCACTGATCGACGGCGCCTTCGACTACTACGTCAACGGAGAAAAGATCGACTTCAGCCACATACGCTATGCCGCCGACGGCCGGCCGAAAGCCGACATCCAATCGACGGACATACTAGCGAGGATACAAGAGCGCTTCCCCGACTTTCGTCCCAGCGCTTACCTGAACGGAACCGAGAAGCCCGACTCGTTCAAATGGTTGCTGACCGGGCGATTGGGTACGAGGCAGAAGGTCCACGGTTACGTGGGTCCCAAGTTCATGGAACTGGCACAGGCCAGTCATCACCTTCGTCACGGCCGTTACCTCGCGTATACCAGTCCCAAGACACACCGGCGCGGTCGGTCGTTGCTTGCGCTGGCGCCACTCGACCGCGGGGTGGCACAAACTGCGTCCGCCTACCTCCGTAACCCACTGCGAGCATTCCGAAGGCTCCACTTCCAATCGGTGATGATCATTCAGCCAATCGATGTTTTGCCAGATGGACGGCAGAATATGTGCGACAGCTGTCCGGACATGACCGTCTGGAACGGCCGACTGGCGTGGTCCTGTAGGTTGGAAGAGCCGCTGCAGTACGGAGGGTTCGTGCAGACGGTTCCCAAAGAGAAACCAGCGACTCAGTGACTACCGTCGACTCGAAAGCCAAAGTGGGAGCCCTTGATATCTGGCCTGGTGAGATAAACGGCGTCAAGCTGGTCGACAAACTCACCTCGTATTACAACATCCTCCTGGCTTTCGTTTGGCTCATACTCATTCCGCAGTGGTCGACTTCGGTCTGGATTTTCCTCGCACACGCGCTTGCTGCTACCCTGCCAATGCTCCTCAAGCGAGCAGCGGATCGCCTCACGCGGGCCGGACGCGTGGTGCGCGACATCTATCCCCTGGTTTTCATTCTCCCGTTCTGGACAGAACTCGATCTCGTCCGTCGCCTGTTGCACGATGCGTCCTTCGACCGCGTAGTCGGAGACCTCGATCTCGCGTTGTTCGGGGTTCATCTCGATACCGTGTTCTTGCCCAACTTGCACGCCATATGGTTCAGCGAGGTGATGTACTTCGCCTACTTCGCCTATTACCTGACCGTGATACTGCCCGTGCTGTACATGGCGTTCCGGGGTAGCCCGGAGATGAAGGGTGACGTCACGTTTCGGGTGGTGCTGGTCTACCTGTCCTGCTTCTTCGTATACATAGCCTTCCCCGTCGATGGGCCACATTGGCTGACCGAGCATTTCCAGGGTGACTTTCAACGGGGTTTCTTCTACAGAATCGAACAGGCGCTGCAGAGCCAAGGTGACGCTCTGGGCTGCTCGTTCCCGAGCTCGCACGTAGCAGCGTCGACGACTATGGCTTATCTGGGATTCCGCTGGTTCTCAAAGCCGGTCGCTTGGCTTCTCACCTTGGGCGCTGTTGGCGTAGTGCTGTCCACAGTCTACACCCAAAACCACTACGCCATCGACTCGGTGGCCGGTGTGATCTGGGCCTTGTGGATTCAGCTACTGGTCGCGCCGGTCATGCTGCGCTGGTGGCGCCATGAGCGAAGTCGAGCTGCCAACTCAGTCTGACGCGTACCCTGCGCCTGAATCCGCCATCAATGCGGTTCGCGCCGTAAGCTCCCCGAACTCCATGCGGTCGTAGGCTTCCGACAGGGTGTCTCCGACCGTCACTGCACCGTGATGCTCGAGTAGTAGGAGTTTCGCGCCTCGCATCACCGCGTTGCCTACCGCGTCGCCCAGCTCCCACGAGCCGGCGGGCAGGTGTGGAATGCGTTCAATTGGGCCGAGCGAAGTTGCTGCTTCCGGCAGCAGTTCCTCCAAACGTAGCCGGCGGATTCCCAGCGCCGTGAGGGCTGGAGCGTGTGTATGGATCACAGCACTGACGCTCGAATCAGCTAGGTAGCAGGCACGATGCATGGGCAGCTCAACGCTGACTTTCTCGTAGCCTTGCTTGGTGGCCGAGTGCAGGTGCACGAGCTGAATGTCGTAGGCACTCAGACGTGCCTTGTTCACGGCGCGCGGCGTAACATAGATGGCATCCCTGCGATGCAGGCGCGCTGAGAGGTTTCCGCAGCATCCCGCGATGAGTCCCGCCTGCCAAGCCATCTTCCCGTGATAGCAGAGCAACAGACGTAGTGCCTCGTCGCTCGCTGCCGCCGCGGGCTCCACCAACGCACGACGAAACGGCCCCAACAGAAGACCGTACTGCCCTACGTGGCCGACCAGTCTTCGCGTTCCGCCGATCCAAGGCGTCAGCCTTGACATGGTGCCTCCTTTTACCGTGTGGGTCTTAATATTACCTCATTCGAAGCCCGTCAGCCACAGGGAGCGCCAGTCCTAAAACAATAATCCATCTCAGAAGCGACGCTTTTGCGTCGAGCCTGCGAAGCCTATCTTGTTTGGACGGGCCATTCAGCCACAGCACAAGTGGATCAGTACGAGCAGGGAGGTAACCCACGGCAAAGTCAACCTCCGCACTGGGAGAGCTGCGCCCAGTCTTTAGGGCCGCTGCCAGCATCGTGGTGCCGGAGGCGGCGGAACTCGATGGTTCCGGCTGGAGCGAGGTCGAGGGGTTGGTGGAGGTATCCCTTCACGGACGTCCGGCAGGGCTACACCGTCAACTCCGTCTCTTCTTGAGGATGGTTGAATGGCTGCCCCTGCTTCGATACGGTCGCCGATTCACATCCCTCGATTCCACCCGCCGCCACCAATTCCTCACAAGTCTGCAAGCCAGTAGGGTCGAGCGCGTGCGCGTCGGCTTCTGGGGTCTTCGCACCCTTGCGCTGCTCGGCTACTACGGACGGCCCGCCGCCGCCGCACGAATAGGCTACCGGCCTCACGCTTGTGGGTGGGAGGCCGCGAAGTGAACGAGAGGACCTATGACGTTGTCATCATCGGCTCCGGCGCAGGTGGCGGCACGGTGGCCCAGGAACTGGCCCCCTTGTGTGTCGAGGGCGTGCGAATAGTCGTTCTTGAGAAAGGACCGCGCCTCAGTGACGATGAGTTCACAGGCCAAGAGGTGGAGATGGCCCAAGTCCTTTACGAGGACGGCGGTGGTTTCCTGACCGCCGAAGGCTCGCTAACCCTGGCGATGGGCCGCGGCTACGGCGGGTCGACGATCGTTTACACAGGCACTTCGATTATCGCACCCCAACGCGTTATCGAACGCTGGAACGTGCCCGGCCTTTATTACGAGGAGATCGAGCGCCGCAGCAAGAAGTTCATGGAACAGAACAACGTCCACTTTCTTGAGTCGGACGAGATCAACGATAACAACCAGCTATTCTTCAAAGGCTGTCGCCGGCTGGGATACCGTGCCGAGCAGTTTCCAGTGAACGTCAAAGGTTGTCGGGGCTCCAGCCTCTGCAACCTCGGTTGCCCCAACCAAGCCAAACAAGGCACCAATCGAGTCCAGCTGCCCGCAGCCGAGCGTGCGGGCGTGGAGGTGGTAACGCGCTGCAGCGTCTTGCGGCTCGACGGCCAGACGGTGGTCGCCACAGTAGAAGCCCGGGAGCCAGGCGGCCTGGGCGAGCCGTCACCCTGGGCGCCCGGCGAGTACCGCATAAGAGCGAAGGTTGTGATCGTATGCGCCGGCGCTGTCAACACCCCGGCACTGTTGCTCCGCTCAAGGCTGTCGAGCTCACTGCCCCGCTTGGGCCACGGGTTCACCTGTCATCCGGCGCTGATCCTCGTGGCGGAGCACCCGCGGCCCATCACGAATTTCGTCGGCCACCCAAAGAGCTTCTACTTGGACGAGTTCGTAGAACGCGACGGGTTTGTTCTGGAAACGTGCATGTACTTCCCCTTCACAACGGCAAAGAGCTTGTCCGGGTTCGGTGAGCCCCACTCCGCCTTCCTACGTGCGTTCCCTCGACTACAGATGATCCTCGTCCTCACCTGCGACCACGTGCACCCACACAACCGCGTCGCCATCGATAGAGGCGGCCGGCCCGTCGTGCACTACAGTTTCACACCGGAGGTAACACGAGGACTGACCCGAGGTACAATCACGGCGGCCAAGATCTTCTTCGCGGCGGGAGCAAGACGCGTGCACGTGCCGGCCGCGTCGAATCCCACGGTCAACTCTGAATTATCTGACTCCGTGGACCAGATCGTCGACGAGCGCTATTTCCGGCCGGGTTCCGTAACCGTTTCGGCTGCCCACCTACAGGGCGGTTGTGCCATGGGACTCACGAGCGCCGACTCCGTCACTGATTCTCACGGCCGCGTTCACGGTCTGCCCTGGCTGTTCGTCGCTGACGCCAGCCTGTTCCCTGACTCGGTGGAGATCAATCCCTACCTGACCATCATGGCCCTGGCTGACCGTGTCGCCCAGCACATCCGCCAAGACGCCCGTGACCTCATCGGCAGCGGGGTTAGCCATGGCTAGGATGCCCGGCGGAGATATCGTCGCGCGAGCTCTCGAGGATGAGGGTGTACCGTTCACCTTCGGCATCCCTGGGACGCACAACATCGAGCTGTACGACTCGCTGAGCCGTTCAGCCGCCGTTCAGCCTGTCCTGGTCACCGATGAGCAGAGCGCCTCGTTCATGGCCGACGCGGTCTCCAGGTCGTCTGGCAGGCTCGGCTGTGTGAACGTGGTACCGGGAGCAGGCCTAACACATGCCCTGTCCGGCATCGCCGAGGCCTACCTCGATGGCATCCCCATGCTCGTGCTGGGGTGCGGCATACGGACGGATGCCGGAAGCATGGCCTATCAACTTCACGATGTTGACCAAACGAGCATGGTACGCCCGGTCACCAAGGCTCAGCTTAAACCGCAAGAGGGGTCGGAGATCTACTCTGTCATCCGCCACGCCTGTGCGATAGCACGGACTCCTCCCGGAGGGCCCGTCTTCGTCGAGATCCCGGTAAACCACTACCTCTCGCGCCACGAGCCCGAAATCGACGCCTGGGAGGCCATGGCGCCGCCTCCGCCGCTGCCGCCCCGGCCCGATGCACTCGGCCGAGCACAAGCGTTGCTGGAGAAGAGTCGATGCCCACTGCTGTATCTAGGCTTGGGAGCGGCGGACGCTGGCGCCGACCTGGTCACTTTGGCCGAACGCCTCGAGGCACCCGTCGCCACAACGATTCAGGGGAAGGGCGTCTTCCCGGAAACGCATCCGCTGTGGCTGTGGTGCGGTTTCGGCCGGGCAGCGCCACAGTTCGCGCGGCAGGTAGCGAGGAGTTGCGACTTGACACTCGCCATCGGATGTCGCTTCGCGGAGGTCGGCACAGGCAGCTACGGACTCGAGCCCCCCGGTCCGTTAATCCACGTCGACGTCGATGCGACTGTGCTGGGTCGCAATTTTCCCGCTGAGGTCAAGGTGACCGCTGACGCCGGCGCGTTCATTTCCGCCCTAATGGACAATCTGGCGCCGCGGGGACTGAACGCTAGCATGCGCGACAAGATCCGGATGGGTCACGCGAAGGTGCGGACCGAGCTGGCGGCAAACGGTGCGAAGGGGGTCGCTCCCGGTCTCCTGCTAAGCTTGCTACAAGACGTATACGGGCCAGAGACCATCTTCACAACGGACAGCGGCAACGGCACATTCTTAGCCATGGAGATACTGCGGCTGGAACACCCGAGAGCGTTCCTCGCCCCGGTCGATTACTCCTGCATGGGCTATGCCGTACCCGCCGCGCTGGGTGCCGCTTTGGCCCGTCCGGATCAGCGGGCCGTGGCCCTGGCCGGCGACGGCGCCTTCCTAATGACTGGACTCGAATTGCTCACCGCCGCACACCTCGGGATTCCGCTAACCGTGCTAGTGCTTCGAGACGGCGAGCTGGCTCAAATCGCCCAATTTCAACAAACGGCTCTGGCCCGCAAGACAGCGAGTCAGCTTCCCGACTACGATCTCGCTGCCCTCTGCCAAGCCGTTGGCATCGACCATTTGTCCCTCATCAGCGATAGCGATATCCACAACGTGCTGCAGGAAGCGTTGAGTAAGCACGAAAGTGGCCGTCCCGTGCTGGTCGAGGTCGATATCGACTACTCGAAGGCGACCTACTTCACCCGAGGCGTGGTGACCTCGAATCTGGGTCGCCTGCCTTGGCTAGATAGATTACGGTTTGTGGCCCGCGCCCTGGGGCGGCGGGCACACCACGGGGACGGGTAGCCGCAGCGAGCCAAATGCTTAGTTTATCCGGATCCCAGCCCCCCAGGACCGGGAGATCCTGACTCCTTCACCGGGAGTTCTCAACCCCCATCGGCAGGGAGGGGAGCGATGACTGAACGATTGCCCGTGCATCTCGCGCACCCGAACCAATCCGTCACCCGCTGGCTAGCCTGCATTGCCGTTGGACTACTCCTCGTTTTCACGGCACAAGTCTCGGCCTACGCACAGGCGGGCAACGTTACCGGACGGGTCGTCGACGCCGAGCTCGGCGAGCCACTCACGGGCGCTACGGTCGATCTGACACGAGGGTCGGGTAGCGTCGTGCAACAAGCGACGACGAACGATGCGGGAGTGTTCCGCTTCACCGGAGTGGAACAGGGGCGATACACGCTCATAGTCCAGACATTGGGATATGAGACGTACCGCCTCGAGCGCATCTCCGTGGGCGATGAGACGTTCAACGTCGGCACCATCGAGCTGGTCTCCGTCGCGTTCTCATTGAACCCGATTGTCGTCACGGTCTCGCGTGAACAGGAGAAGGCGCTGGAGTCGCCGGCGGCGGTCTACACGGTGAACGCGGAGCAAGTCGAGGAGAAGACGGCGACCACAGCGGTGGATCACGTGATCGGCCTTCCCGGCGTCGACAACGTGACGACCGGGCTCCAGCAGCACAACGTGGTCGCCCGGGGACTCAACAACGTTTTCTCCGGCGCCCTGTACGTGCTGACCGACAACCGCTGGGCGTCGGTCCCTTCGCTTCGTTTCAATGCTTACAACTTGATACCGCCGATCGACCCGGACATCGAACGAATCGAGTTCGTGCTGGGCCCGGGCTCTGCGCTTTACGGCCCCAACGTCGACAAGGGCGTGATGCATATTATCACGCAGTCGCCGCTCCAGCATCAGGGGACGTTCTTCAGCCTCGCGGGCGGCCTGCGTGGGCCGGATGGTTGTGTCGACTGCAGTCCGACTGAAAACACGCAGGGGGTTTACCAGGGCGTACTGCGCCATGCCGGACTCTTCTCAGACAACCTCGGTTACAAGGTCTCCGCGCTGTATTTCAATGGAGACGACTGGCGTTACGTAGATCCCGTGGAGCAATTCAACCGCGACGCAGCGATCGCTGCGGGGGCTAGTCCCGACACCTTGAGAATCGGTGCTCGAGACTTTAGGGCCGAGCGTCTTACAGCGGATGCCCGAGTCGACTGGCAGCTGAGTGATAGGACGAACTTCGTCTTCGCCGGCGGCCTGAGCAACATGATGAGCAGCATCGAAATGACGGGGTTGGGGGCGGCGCAGGCGGACAGCTGGACTTATTGGTACGCACAGTCTCGCTTTCGGACTGGTAATCTGTTTGCGCAGGTCTACTACAACAGAAGTAACGCCGGTGACAGCTTCACGCTGCGCGACGGTCTTCCCATCGTAGACAAGTCGAGCTTGTGGGCGGCACAGGTTCAACACTTTACTCCCATGGGGGATAAACAGCGTTGGACGTACGGCGCCGATTTCATCGGTACGATTCCCGACACCGAGGGCACAATCAACGGCCGCAACGAGGAAGACGACAAGATCTATGAGTTCGGGGGCTATCTGCAGTCCGAAACGGCTTTGTCCCCCAATTTCGATGTCATTCTGGCTGCCCGAGTGGACTGGCACAACAAGGTCGACAACGTCGTATTCTCGCCGCGCGCGGGCGTGGTTTGGAAACCTACGCAGGAACATAACTTCCGTGCGACGTACAACCGCGCCTTCAGCCAGCCGACCAGCATCAACTTGTCGCTCGACCTGAGCGCTAGCCCGATACTCGGGCCCTTTGTCGACTACGGAGTCCGCACGCTCGGCGTGCCGTATCAGACGGGCCTGACCTTCGACCGCAGCTGCGGCGGCCTCTGCATTCGCTCGCCATTCGCGGCTGACCCCAGTCAGTTCCAGGCCCTGGACGTGACTCCGTACTGGGACGATGCAATTACGCAGCTCAACAGAGTTCTTACGGCACAAGGCACACCCTTGCCGGGAGCACTCGAGGGGCTGCTGCGATCACTAGATCCGGGCGCTGCCGGGGTGGGCTCGGTGCTGCGGACCTTCAACGGAGAGGGCTTCGGACCCATCGAATCGCAGGCACAGGCCGCGATCGATATCGCACCCCTGGTGCCCAGCATCACGAATACTTTTGAGGTTGGCTACAAAGGTTTGATCGCGGACAAGTTCTTGATCGGCGCCAGCGTGTACTGGCAGCGAGTGGAGGACTTCATCGGTCCGCTGAACCTCGAGACACCTAATGCGTTCCTCGACCCGCGCGATTTGAACGAGTGGCTGATTCCCATCCTCCAGGGTGCAGGCGTCCCGGCCGAGCAGATCCCGACTCTCATCGGCGGGCTGGCGCAAATGCCGTTGGGCACGGCTACGTGGACCGAAACACCGACTAGTGATCCCACAGATCTGTACTTGACGTACCGGAACTTCGGAAACGTGGATCTCTGGGGGATAGATGTCGGGCTGACGCTTCTGTTGGGCAAGGCCTGGACGATCACCGGCAGTTACTCGTTGAACTGCGGTTGGATCAGCTCGGACGAGCGGTGCGTGGACTTCTTCCCGAACCTCGCGGGCGTCGATGATGTTGCGTTGAACGCGCCGAACAATAAGGGGATGCTCGGCGTGGGCTGGCGCAACCCCCGCATAGGCTTGGGAATCGACCTGAGCGGGCGTTTCACCGAAGGCTACGTGGTGAGCTCCGGCGTTTACGAAGGCAACATACCGCCGTTTACGCTTCTGAGTGCGAACATCAACTACGCTCTACCTATCGCCACGGCGACCGAGGTCACGCTGACGGCGACGAACTTCTTCTCTTGCGCTGGGACTTCCGAGATCCAAGCTGGTGGGTGCGGATTCCGGGATCTACACCAAGAGATGATCGGAGCCCCGTTCTTGGGACGGATGTTCCTGATCCGGATCAGTCAATCGTTCTGACTGCCCCATCACCTTGAATTAGGAGGCATTGACATGAGGACTCGGCTATCGAACTGGACCCGCTTCGCGCTACCCATTCTAGTCGTGGGGGCGTTGGCCTGCGGCGATGACGACGAGGGCACGGGTGTCACGACCGCCGACCTGGCTGGCAACTGGTCGGCCCTTACATTCGTGCTATCTGGCAACGACTTTCTGCCGGTGGACCCAATTGACGTTGTGGGTGTGCTCGGAGTCACGGTGAACCTCAACGTACAGACCAGTGGTGCCTTTACCTTTACGACCCAAGGACTCAACACCGCCACACAGGGCCAACTTGACGATGTCAACATCACCGGCACGATTACCATCACCGGCAGTAACACGGCGGAGGTAGAGGCCGACTCCGATCCGGGCAATCCGTCGGAAGGTACCTTCACACTTTCCGGCGATAGCATGACCCTGACTCTCCTCGATGCCGCGATCATTGACTTCGACGACAGTGGCGACATCGTGCCAGCAGAGTACGTCGACATCAACGCCACCATGGAGCGGTAGCGTCCAGCCGAATGCGACCCAAAGGAAGGCCGGCCATCTCGATCGAGATGGCCGGCCTTGTATTTCTACCCTCGTTCAGTTCAGCCGAACCGACGCCTAGCGAGCCTCGCAGATGGGTCGGCGGCTCGACCAGACGACCGTCGTATCGCCGTCCTGCTGCCCAACGACCTCATACCAGCTGCCCAAGTCGCCGTACGCTCGAAGCAGCCATTCGCGCTCTGAATCGCCGAGCAGGTCCACGGAGTCAAGCCAGCGCAGAGCTCGCTTCCCGCCGGGACCGTACCACGTGGCGTCAAAGTGGAGCGGAAAATAGCCGACGGCCGGCGCGTAGTCGGCGATGACGAACGCGGTGCCGGCCGAATCCGCAGGCGAGCCCAGGCCGAGGGAATCGCCGACCATGAAGGTCGCGGCGAAGCCGAAGCGGCCGGACCCAATTCGAACGGCGCGGAAGTCCGAAGGTGCCTGAAAACGCCATACACCCGCGATCCCTCTGTCCGTGACCCCACGCCGCGCCAACACCTGCGACAACGACCTCATGTCCTCTCGATAGCCGGGGACCTCAAGGCTGTCGGCCCCCGCCCGGGAGCCCACAGGCCAGGCGAGGAATTCGCTGAGCGTGTCCGCCGGCGGGCGCAACTCCACCTGGCCCTCGCCCCGCAGAACAGCGCAAATGCCCGACCCGCTCACGACAGGGGAGGTGACCAAGAAAGTCCCCACGCGGGTCTCGTCGCGGAAGAGGGTGTAGGCCTGGTCAGTCTGATAGTAGCGCTCTACGAACGCGGCGGCGTAGTCCTCCGCTCGCTCGGTCCGCTGCGGACCGACGTTCTTGAGCTCACCACCGGAAAGCTCGGCCACCGGCTCCATAGTCGCATGTCCCGTCGGGTCGATACGGCGCACATGAAACAGAACGGGTCCGGCGGGCATGGCGAGAGGCATCAGCCCCGCCAACGTGTCAGGCAGCGCCTCCAACGCTGCGGGCTTCTCGTACTCCGGCTCGCCCGCTTTGACCCGTATTCCGCCCCACTCCACCTCACACCCGGCCAGCAAAACGATGAGCACGAGCGGCGCAAACCGAAGCGAACTGGCCTTGCAGCGTTCGGTGGCCCGTTGTAACAGAGTCGGTGACGTCTTATTCATAGGTCCGTGCTTTCTGACTTCAATGAGTGGCGAAACTAGAGTGGTCGAGCGCCAGGATCAACCGAGCCCCCATGTGCCAGTCTGGCGGCGGCTTCGCGAATTGGGGCCCGAGCTTGGGGCGGACTTCCATCCGGTCCTCGCAGGTGGGCCACAACTCGATCCATCTGCCGAGCCCACGGCCATGGGAGAGGCCCAAGTCGTCGAAGACGACGGTCAATTCAGGTTGCACGACATAGGTCCTGCAAAAGAGTCCCGCTTCGAGTTCTTCCTCGACGGAATAGAATATACCCGAATCGCTGGCTATGTCGGCACAGTCCCGCTCGTTCACGGCTACATCGCGGCCGTGATCCGCCGGCGCTCGGAACGCGCGTTCACCACCTGGGCACTGATCGAGGAGGAGGTCCTCGCCTTCCCGCACGAGCTGTTACCGCCCGACCGCTTCCTTGACGTGGGCTTCCCAGAGCAAGCGCTGCTCAACAGCGAGGCCGAAGACTCGCACCCGATCAGGCTCGCGGAGGACGGGCGAACTGCGGTCAAGATTCGCCGAGCGATCATCGAGCGACAGCTTGCGAAACGCTGGGCGGCCTCGGGGTCACACCAAGGCTGGCTGCTGGTCGACGGCCGCCTGGCCATCGAGCCCGGGTTGCTGAAATCGGGACGGGCCATCGGCTTGGTGAAAAGCCATCGTACGCAGTATCTGGAACCCTCCGCGATGGCCGATGTGCTCGGCATGGCAGGCGGCTTGAGGTCATCGGCCTTCAAACCGGTCAGGCCGGAAGTGGGCGAAGTCTACAGTTGGTACCTGCGCCTGCGTTCGCCCGGCGGCCGAGATATCTACTGGGGTCTGGCCCGCATCGAAGGCCGCGCCGAGCTGGAGACCTTGGAGCTGGTAGACGAAGTGAGTCGCTGGCTGCTGAACGAGATCGCGCCTCTTTCGATGCCCGATCCCCGCTGGCACGTCCTGCTCTATCCTATCCGCGATTGCGAGCAGTACCTTCGTGCACGCATGCCGACGCTCGACGTGGGGTGAATTTGGGACAGAAGCGACCCACTGACCCGAGGTCCCCACCCAAACGCCCGTCGCAACCCCGCGATGGGAAGTCGCCAAAGCCCCATACCCCTCGACCCAAACGGCAGCACCACCCCCATCACACGCCCGCCCCAGCGCAGCGAGGGCGCTAGGATAAGTGTGGACCGCTAACACGACCAGCGGTTACATCTCCTATTCTAAATCAAGCCCCAGTAGCTCACGAAGCCGAAGAAGCTCACCAATCCTAGAGTCACCAGCGTGTAATGCACACGCGAAGGCTTACCCCACCATCGCCTTGTCCACGCCATCAGTGCGAAAGCGATCACCAAGACCTGCAACACCAGCGAGAGCCATGGCAATGTGAACAGCGGAGCAGCAGGTCCCGGAACACCGAAGCCGAGCATCAGCGGGTTGTCGGCAGCCACCCGCATGATCACCGCCGTGAGGCCGCCGACGAAGCCCAGCGCCAGCAACGATGCCAGGCCAGCCACCCAACGGGCCGTCTTCGCTGCACCGCTGGAGGCGGGCGCCTTGCGGCGCATGCGGCGCACCAAGTGGCCCAGGGGCCATCCGAGAACCGCCGACAGCAAGACCAGCATTGTAGCGCCCAACCACGCCTTCTCGATCACACTCAGGCCGCTCTGTATCGCCGAACTGAGGCGATATATGCCGCCGTTGATGTGGACGTCGGTGACGAACACGACCGCCTCGCGCTCGTCCACACACGAGAAATCTGGCTGCCGCATGGGATCATTGAGGAACTCGCCATAAACCCCCCTAACGCACTCTGACCCACCGGCTCCATGACCGGCAGCTCGCGCCTCACTGAAGTAGCTCCGGCTCAGAGTCTGGCCCGCAAGCTGGCCGTATCGCGGTGGTGTGATGGGGTCGAACTCGCCAGCCGTGATCAAAGTCGGTATGTCGCTGACGACCGGGTCGACCTCGATCGCTCCGGCACGCTCCGTGTGCCACGCAGCGCACAGCTCATGGTTCACGTTTTCGCTAACGTAGTAGTCCACTTTCGCCAGCCGCGGGTGCATGGCGCTAGCCAACTCGATCGCTTCCAGAGGGTTGAACGGCTCGACCTCGTAACACTCCACCGAGTAGTAGAAGCCCTGGCTGATACGATCCGGGTCCGGCGCGATCCCGTCTGCCAGGGCTGCGAGCGCGTCGGTATTCCGCGCCGAGACCTCGCGGAAGATCAGCGGGAGGAAGGGGATGACCGACTCGAAGTAGAGCGCCTGAAAGGCCGCCGCTGCCATCAACTCGCCATCGAGGATGATCTTGCCCCTCGGGAATTTCGTCGTATCGGGCATCGCGGCGATCAATGGGTCCGCTTCCAGGCTATCTAGCATATCAAAGAAGGCTGTCTCCGGATCGGTCGAGAAGAGGTCGGCACAGTTCGAGTCCGCCGCACACTGATCGAAGAGCAGGTGCAGCGACCGAGCGAAGTTGCGCAGAGATTCCGTCCACCGTCTCGCGTTCGGCGGCGACGTCGCGTTCAAGATTACGGCGCGGATACCCTCCGGAGCGTCCCGCATCGTCGTCAGGGCGAGCCGCGTTCCGTAGGAACCGCCCAGCAGGTTCCACTCATCGTAACCCAACGCCACGCGCAGGTCCCGAAGATCCTCTGCGCTGGCGGCACTGTTGTAGACAGATAGATCGACGCCCTCGGCGATCATTTGATCGCGGCATTCGCGCAAAGCCTGGACTCGCTTCTCCGTTCGCTCCTCAGCCGGCAATCCCTCGTAGAGAATCGCATTCAGCACCGAATTCAGCTCCGGGCAGAACGTCGGCTCCGAGAGCCCTGTGCCGCGCTGGTCGTAGAAGACCAGGTCCCGTTCCTCACGCAGAGCTCCCCAGAAGTCGCTCCGCGCGACGGCCCGTATCGAGCGTACCGTAGAACCCCCCGGGCCGCCCTGAAGCCAGACGACAGGATCGGGCCTCGGGTTCTCGCTCAGGCTTCGAACGATTGCCACTGCCAGTCGGAGCGTCCGGCCGCTGTCGCGCTGACGACTCTCGAGGACAATTAACTCGCCACAGTCGATGTGCTCCTCTTCGAGCCACTCGCCGCCGTCGAACGGGCACTCTGCCGGCTCGAACCGTGGAATCTCCTGCGCCGCGGTGGCCACAACACAGAGGAGCATAGCGATGAGACTCGCAATAGCCGAGCACACGACGCTTGAACCAATATTCGAGGCAGACATGGGGTAGCTCCTGCTCTCTGCAGCCTGGCGCGAAGTTCACATAGTTGCTGGAGATGATCGAATCTAGGACGCGCGATGGCACCAGCAAGACGCCCCCCACCGCCAGCCACCCGTTGACCCTTTCCCCGGCCCTTCTTTAGATTTCCCGCCATGCCTCCTGGCGACGACCGGGACGCCGCGCCACAGGCCGTCTCGCCCCTAGCCCCAGAGCGCGGGCCCTCAATGATCGACCTCTTGCGGCTCAGCCGTTCGAGAGGATTCTCGCCCGGCGATCAGGTTCTCTACCGCCAGATTGCCAAGCTCACAGGCCTTTCTGACAGCGAACAGCCCATATCGCTGGTAGACGTGCCGTGTGGCCGCGGGGCCGTCATCCAGTTCTTCGCCGAGAACTACCCCGTCGACGCCAGCGGAGTGGACCCCAACTCCGCGGCGATCGATGTCGCCGAAGAGCGGGTCCGGGCAGCCGGGCTCACGACTCAGGCACATTTCCAGACTGCTCCGGTGGACGACCTTCCCTTCAAAGACGGCGTGTTTGACTTGACCATCGGCGAGTTGGGTTTGGCCAGCTCGGCCGATCCGTTCCGGGCAGTCACCGAGCTCGTGCGCGTCACGCGTCCGGGCGGCCAAGTTGTCCTCATCTGCCTGATCTGGACAGGTCACGTCGAAGAAGAGCGGCGGCACATCCTGATCCAACACCTTGGCGCACCACCGCTGATGTTGGTGGAATGGAAGCGTGCGTTGCGTTCGGCTGACGTATCCGATCTCCGTGTGGAAGATTGGTCAGATCAGGCCTTTCCCTTCCTCGTGCGTGGTCGCACATTCACACACTTGGCCGAGCTCTCTACCCTGGCCGACAAGCTCTCCATCCTTCGCCGGGCTTGGCAGCGCTGGGGCTGGCGCGGCCTCAAGGGTGCAGTGAGTCGGGAGTACGAAATACGCTATTTGCTCGGCCCCGAACGAACGATCGGCGTGTCGTTGATCGTTGGGACAAAGGGCGGGGCAGCTGAGAGCGTAGAGATAACCGAGTAAGGCGGAACCAACGCAATGGCTCATACGGCACAACGCGCGTACATCGGACCGGAACGGCTGCGCGACATGCAAGCCGCGCTACGTGAGAGGGACCTCGACGGGTGGCTCCTCTATGACAACCATGCCATCAACCCGATCGCCGGCCGCGTTCTGGGGCTCCCTCAACCGCTGAGCCGCAGATACTTCGTGCTCATCCCGGCGGAGGGAAAGCCCGTTGCGGTCGCTCACTCACTGGAGCGGCCGCCGTGGGCCGACTGGACCGGCTCGGTCCGTGTGTATTTCAGGTGGCAAGAACTGGAGAAGACCCTCGCCGAGCTATTGACGCCGGGGCAGCGCATCGCCGTGGAGATCTCGGAGGACGATCGAATTCCGCAGCTTGACCGCCTCCCAACCGGCGTTCGTGACCTGCTGATGCGTGCCGACGTGAACTTGGTGGAGTCCAGCGAACTCGTTACACTCTTTGCCTCGAAGTGGTCCGAGGCAGAATTGGAAAGTCACCTGAAGTCGTCCGCGATCATCGCCAACGTCGCATCCCGGGCTTACAAGCAGGCCGCCGACGCAGTGAAGGCCGGAGAAACACTCAGCGAGTGGGGCCTCAAGTGCTCGATCCTAGAGATGATCGCCGACGCCGGGCTTGTTGAGGGCGACACGATAGTGGGTGTCGGCCCGAACGCCGCCGACGGTCACTACGAGCCGACCCCGCAGAGCGCGGCACCGATCGTGGCCGACCAAGTTCTGCTCATCGACCTTTGGGCTCGGGAGCAAGGCTCGGTATGGGCAGACCAGACTTGGATGGGCTGGATGGGAACAGAGGTCCCGGAGCGCGTCGAGGGCGTCTGGCGAAATGTCCGCGATGCCCGTGACAGCGCCGTACGGTACGTCACGGAAGTGCTTGCCTCAGGCGATCCGCTTCGCGGCTGCGATGTCGACGTCGCCAGCCGGTCGGTGATAGATAACGCCGGTTTCGGTGAAAATTTCAACCACCGCACGGGCCACTCCATCGACGGAGAGCTGCACGGCCTGGGGCCGAATATCGATGGAGTCGAGACGAACGACGACCGCCTATTGCTGCCCGGCGTCGGGTTCTCAATTGAGCCAGGCATCTACTTGGAGGGAGAGTTCGGCGTCCGCTCAGAGATTAACGTGTACTTGAAGCCCGAGGGCCCGCTGGTTACGACACCGAAGTATCAAACCGAGATGTACTTACTGCTGAGCGACGGATGGGAGAGTTCGAGCAACCTTTAGCCGCGTTCCAGGAGGGGGAAGGACCCGAGCGCTCCAGCTCGCCTCAGGCCTCTGGATCGATGGAGGCTCGGGGTCAGCTACTCCGGGGTGTAATGCGCTCTCGTGGTCACGAAGGACGCCTCACCAAGCTCGCGAGTGCGCCTGGCGAGGAACTCATTGAGCACAGAGGGCTCGCCGCACTGGTTCACGAAGTGCCGTATCGGCTACCGGACTGGGACAGGGAGCGGATCCGCGCGCACGGCAGCGCCGTCGAACGTGCCATGCGTCGCACCACGATCGTGCCTGCTCCTTACGGCATCGTATTTCGCGACCGTGACGATGTTGTCGGTTTTCTTGATACCCAATACATCGCCCTCGATGAGGCGCTCACGCGCCTGGACGGAACCTTCGAGATGCGCCTCCATATCCAAAGCTCCGGACGCCGTCCCGATTTCAGCGAGAGTGCCCAAGCCGACCAGGCAGCGGGTTTCTACACGGCGCTCCGTCGTCGGTCACGAGCTGCTTTCACACTGCCGGCCACAGAACCCAGAATCCTCTCAGCGGCCTTCCTGGTCAGCCGCGCCGATTGGGTGAGCTTTGTGGAGTACGCGGACGAACTGGATGCCGACAATCCGGAATTTCAGTTCGACCTCACTGGCCCCTGGCCTCCCTACGATTTCGTACGGATGGCATTCTTCCCCAAGGAGCACGCGGGCGATTAGGCCGGCAATCCTCTCGGCGGTCGTTCTCCTCGCCGTTGGCGCGGTAGGTGCCACGGCGCAGAGCCTAAGCAGTGACGCGGTTGGACAATTCTATCGCCTGACGCCCCCACTGGCTGTTCAGAATAACTTCAGCGCAGTGCAAATCGAGCGGGTGTCTCCGCCAGCAATGGCGATGCCCACACCTGTCGCGCCCATGCCGGTCCGTGTCTCACTCGCCGCTTTGACTGGGCAGATTCTCGAACTGCCGGAACACCATCGGATTTACTTCACCGCGGCGAATTCCGGTGGCACTCTCAGTCTGTTCGAGATCGACTTGCTGACTCGGGAGAGTCGGCCGGTTCTGCCACAGCCCGATGTTGGGCCAGCCTACGCGGCCGACATGCTTGCGGCACCCGATGGCTCGCGGCTTTATGTCCAATGGTTCGCGCCCGGACATCCGCCGCGGACAGATATCTACGATGGCCACACACTGCAGTGGCTGGGACGTACCGTAGAATTCCGGCCTGACGAACGGGCTGCCGGCTTCGACCACCGACCACCCTACATGTGGACGTTGGACCCGGCGAACCGCATGGTATTGGTGGACACCAACAGAGACAGAGTCGTCTATGTGTACGACCAGCAGCGCTGGTTTGGACCCGTCCATGGCGTGGTGGCTGATGCCTGGCGCGACTTGATCCTTGTCCGGCTCGAGGTCGGGCATGACCGCTACCAGCTAGTGGACGTGGTTTCCGGCGAGATCGGGCCACCCTTGGACCTGGAGGGCTATCGCACCGCACAACCGCGCTTGGCGGTCGGTGGTCGAGCGCTTGTTCTCGTCGATATGGAGCGGCGGCCCTATGCCGCTCGGCGCCGCTGGAGCGAGACGGCCATCGCCGTGGGAAGCGGCTCTATCTACGACCTGCGTGAGGGCCATAAACTTGACGAATTCCGTCTGGTCGTTCCCTATGAGTTTCCGGTTTCAGCATTTGGCACGAACACCGACTTCTCAATACCCGGCCGCCTCTGGGTACACGTCCCGGGCGATGACCAACGCTTCGACCTCGGCTGGCCAGCCTGCGATCGGAAGTCGCCGCCTGGCGATGATCTCTCTGCAAGGATCGAGGTGCACCGAAGAGTGGTCGAGCAGCCTCTCCGCTATCACTACGCGGTCAGAGTAGCCGCCGCGAGTGACGCTGCCGTGGGCGCGATTGCGGTTCGCCTAGGTCACGAGACTGAACGGACTGGGGCACCGGACGGTTGGGGCGTCGATCTCATCAAGCAAGATCGGTGGGTCCGCTGGACGAACTCGCTGGGGCCACCGGGCCAAGATATCGCTCCAGGAACAGCGCGTACCGGATTCGTGGTGGCTGCCAAACCGGATACCAGACCTGGCATCGCCGAATACCGGATCCAGTCGGCGATCGGCCTCGCCCGCGGCTGCGAATCCGAGGACCGCTTCCTCAACAACAGCCGCAGAGGCTATACGATCGCTCCAGAGACCGTCGAGACCGCCGTGCCGCGCAAGCTAGCCGACCGCCTAAAGCGTTTGGTGAAGAAAGCCTGCGAGATCGGATGGGTAGGAGGTGAAAGTTGCCGCGCACTTCGACCGGCGGCAGACGCGGTGGAATCGGTGGACACCGGCCGTGCGCTTGCCATCGATAGCTTCTTGCAGACGCTCGCCACATCCGTATTCAACGACAGCAGCGCCGCGATCGTGCTGTCTGATGCGGCACTAGCTGTGGCAGACGCACTCGGAACAAGCAGGTGAGTAGCTACGCACGTGTGGCGGTCCCTCGACCGCTTCACCAAACATTTCTTTATCGGATCCCCGACAGTCTGATACAGACCGTCGAGCCGGGCTGCCGGGTTCTTGTACCGTTCGGTCGCCAGCACCTGACCGGATGGGTGGAGGAACTCGTATCCGATCCCGAGAAGCTCCCATCAAACGTCCGTGACATCATCGACGCACCCGACCTGGAGCCAGTGCTCACCCCCGAGCTGTTGGCCCTATGCCGCTGGGTCTCACATTACTATGTGGCACCCCCTGGGCTGACATATCGCGCCGCGCTTCCCGCCGGGCTATCTACCGAATCCAGCAAGCGACTCAGGCGGACCCGTGAAAAGGGCACAGCCCGCACGGCAGCGGAGGGAAAGCTCCTCGCCCTGCTCGACCGGCGTAAGGGCTCGATCAAGCTGAGCAGCGCCCGAAAGATCCTGGGGCCAGGGCCTTGGTCACAACTCGCCGACAGGCTGGCTGGTCGCGCTCTGGTGGAAATCGAGCATGAAGCACCCACCGTAGTCCCACCCGCGCGCTCAAGACAGGTTATAACGCTGAGGCGCGAGATGCAGACGCTGCAGGAGCGCGACCGCCTATTCGCTCGAGCGCCGCGACAGCGGGAGATGTTTGAGTATCTCGAGTCGGTAGGTGGACGCTCCGAGGTAGCTCACCTCGTCGAGCAACTACAGATGAGCCGCTCGGTCGTGTTTGGTCTCGTGGAGAAGGGTTTCGCCGAGCTCCGAGTGGAGGAAGCCCCCACCGACCTGTTCGCCAGCCTGCCTGCAACGGAGGGCACGCAGCATACGCCCACAAAGGCACAGGCTTCGGCGATAAAGCGGATTCTGACAGTGGCAGGTAAGAGCCCTCCCGGTATCTTCGTATTAAAGGGCGTAACCGGCTCAGGGAAGACGCTCGTCTACATCGAAGTGCTCCGAGAACTTGTCGCTCGGCAAGGTAAAGGCGCCATAGTCCTAGTGCCGGAGATCTCGCTAACACCGCAGACACTGGGTCGCTTCCGAGCCGCCTTCGGCGACGCCGTCGCCTTACTTCATTCCGCGCTCAGCGAGGGTGAGCGCTACGCCGCCTGGCAGGCACTAAGAAACGGGGAGAAGCGAATCGTCATCGGAGCCCGCTCGGCCATCTTTGCACCCGTGCAGAACCTCGGCGCGATCATCATGGACGAAGAGCACGAAAGCTCGTACAAGCAAAGCGATCCTTCCCCGCGTTATCACGCCCGCAACGTCGCGATCGTTCGCGCCCAACGCGCATGTGCGCTTTGTGTCTTGGGTTCCGCGACGCCGTCCTTAGAGAGTTGGTGGAATACGAAATCCGCGGCATGGCAGCTCATCGAGTTGCCCGACCGCATCGGCTCACGACCACTCCCCGCCGTTCAAGTGGTAGACATGCGCGAGGAGAGGAGGACCAGTCGAGCCACTCACCCCGGTGGCCCGAAAGGGTCGCCTGTGCTATCAGCAACCCTACACAAGGCCCTTGAGGCACGCCTGCGGAAAGGCGAGCAGTCCATTCTGCTGCTCAACCGGCGCGGCTACTCCACCTTCATTCAGTGTCGTGACTGCGGGGCTGTGCAAGGCTGCCAGCAATGCAATGTCTCGCTGACCCATCACTTGCGACCGCCACGGCTCGTCTGTCACCATTGCTATCACCAAAGGCCCGTGCCAAGTGCCTGCCCCGAATGCGGATCGAGAGACTTGAGCCATGCCGGGGTCGGTACGGAGCAAGTCGAACGGGTATTGGGCGAGGCTTTCACCAGTGCACGAATCGCCCGAATGGATGTGGACACAACCAGCGGCAAGTGGTCTCATCATGAGATACTTGGCCGCGTGGAGCGGGGGGACGTGGATATCCTGCTCGGCACCCAAATGATCGCCAAAGGTCTCGACTTTCCCAGTGTCACACTCGTTGGCGTAATCAACGCCGATGTCGGCCTCAACCTACCCGATTTCCGGGCCAGCGAGCGGACTTTCCAGCTGCTGACACAAGTCGCGGGACGCGCCGGACGTGGACCCGCCGGTGGTGAAGTGATCATCCAGTCCTCTCTGCCAGGTCACTATGCAGTATCCTTCGCCATCGACCACGATTACGACGGCTTCGCCGCCCGCGAGATCCAAGAGCGCGCTGCGCCTACTTATCCTCCGCACACCCGACTCGCCAACCTGGTCTTCTCTGGAGCAAGTGAACCGCGAGTCCAAGAAGCGGCCCAGTCCGCTCTGCAGTGGCTCGAGAACCTCCTAAAGGCCCAGCGGTTGGACTCGATCCACCTCGTCGGCCCCGCTCCCTGCCCCATCGACCGGATTCGCAACCGCTGGCGCTGGCACCTGCTGCTGAAATCTCAAGACGGTAGCCCTCTGGGCCGGGTGCTCCGCTACTTCGCCCTCAAGTTCGAGCCTCCTGCTACCGACTTGAGGACTGAAATCGACCGGGACCCAGTGAGTCTCCTCTAGCGGCACATTCAGCGCCCACCGGTGTCTAACCCGATGGCGGCCGGCCTAGAGTCTCTCAGTCCTGCGGCAGGCCGCGCCAAGCGTCCAGCCTATGGTCTGGCTCTCCGTCTTGACAAAGTGCCCCGCCGGCACAAAAATCACGCGATCTCTCGGGTATTCGAGACGAGGTGACTTAACATATGGGATGTCTGACGCTTAACGCGTCTTACGAGCCGCTAACGATCGTGCCAGTGCGCAGGGCGCTGCGGCTGATCATCGACCGGAAGGCCGAGGCACTCGAGGTCGACGAGTCGAGCCCGTTCCGCTCGGAGAGATTCGTCTTCCCTACGCCCGTAGTCATCCGCCTGGTCAGCTTCGTTCACGTCCCACGTCGCTTCCGCCGCCACGTCACGAATACGTTTCTCTTCGCGCGCGACCATTACACATGTCAGTACTGCGGCCGGCATCGGCGCGACCTGGGACACCGTGAGTTCCTCACACGCGATCACCTTCTGCCGATCTGCCGGGGCGGGAAGAACACCTGGGACAACGTGACCACAGCGTGCACGAGTTGTAACCACAGGAAGGGAAACCGCACACCGAAAGAGGCGCACATGAGACCGCTCACATCGGCGGACGAGCCGAACCACGTTGAGCTGGTCTGGGCTGTAAGAAGAGTGACGCCCGTCCAGGCAAAGTACATCGCCATGTTCTACGGCAGCGACGCGTTGAAGGCGCTGCGTGGCGATGGCATCGATCTGGACAAGCTTCTCACGCCGCGCTGATCAGCGCCGAACGCTCATACGTCTTAGCCCACTACTTACCGCTGCGTTGGTGCCGTTCTCGAGCGAGACGCAGGCGCGTCGCCCGCCGTTCCCGTGCGTCCTCGTATCGGCGGTATTGGACCTCACTCTCCAGGACGAGCTTGGGAACAGCAGCAGGTTTACCCTGCTCGTCCAACGCTACCATGGTCACGTAGCAGGAGTTGGTGTGCCGCGCTACACCACCCGAAACCGACTCTGCCATGACACGCACGCCCACTTCCATCGAGGTTCGCCCCACGTAGTTCACCGACGCATGCAGCGTCACAATCTCCCCGATCTCGATTGGAGAGCGGAAGTCCACCTGGTCGAACGAAGCCGTGACCGTCGGACAGTCGGCGTGTCGCGTGGCCGTTACGTACGCGACCTTGTCCACCAGCGCCAGTACAACACCGCCGAACACACTCCCTCTCAGGTTCGCATCGTTGGGTGCAGCCAGATAGGCCATGGTCTGCTGCGAATACGAGACCGGATGAGCCCTCTCCAGCGTCGAGTCACCCACGGTCAGCGGAATCCGGATCCGGTTCATCGTACGAAGAGAAGACGGGATGCGGCCGCGCGCAACCCGCGCGGAGGAAGCGCACACCCAGGATGCGCTGAGGCGGCTCATCGCGCGTTACGAGACCTGGGGGAAGTCTGAGCCGGCGGACGTCTGCCGTGGGTCAGTTACGTCGCCAGCAGAGGGCATCTAGAAGAGGACCGGGCCCGCTCCCACGACCCCCGGGTCGTTCCGGTGCGCTCGCTACCGCTCAGCCGAGTGGCCCTGGCCCACCTTGCGTTCAGCCTCCCGCGGGCCACATTCCGTGCAATCGAACACCAGAAATGTGAGGCTTGGATGGGGCTACAAGCAGAACTTGTAACAGGAGCACAGTACCCGGGTTATATCTTCCGCCAAGCGCCGCGGAACGTTTACTGGGAAATGACGATTGCTTGCGACCTAGAGTGCGTACACTGCCGGGCGTCGGCGATCCCGCACCGTGACCCCCTCGAGCTGAGCACCGAGGAAGGTCAGGCGCTGATGCGCGATGTGAAGGCGATGGGCAGCATGATCATCCTCACCGGCGGCGACCCCATGAAGCGGCCCGATCTCTTCGACCTGATCGCCTACGGTCGCGACGTCGGTCTGCCCGTGAGCATTACACCCAGTACCACACCGACTCTGACGCGTGACGTCGTCGAAAACTTCAAGAAGTTGGGCGTCTCTGCTATGGGGACGAGCCTCGACGGACCCAATCAGGAAGCGCACGATTCGTTTCGCGGAGTCCAGGGAACGTTCGCCAACTCAATGAACGCTCTCGCTTGGGCCCGCGAGTTCAGAATACCGGTTCAGATCAACACCACTGTCACCAGCGAGACCCTGCCTCATCTAGAAAACATGTACCGGCTATTGAGCGACGAGTTCGCTCCACCCGTCAGACGCTGGAGTCTCTTCTTGCTGGTCCCCGTGGGCCGGGGCCAGCAACTGGGGATCCCGTCGGCTGAGGACATCGAAGAACTCTGCAGCTGGGTGTATGGAGCCGCCAAGGATGCCCCGTTTCATGTAGGGACGGTGGAAGCACCGCACTACCGTCGTTACTGGATCCAACGCAAGCTCGAGGAAGGCATGCCCCTCGAAGAGATCAACAAGCTGGCCATGCGCATGGGCTTCGGCGTACGCGATGGCAACGGCGTGATTTTTGTGTCACACAAGGGCGAGGTCTACCCTGCCGGTTTCCTGCCGCACCCCTTGCTGGGGAACGTGCGCGATGAGCCGCTCTCATCAATCTACCGCGACTCACCTCACCTGGCAGAACTCCGCGACATGGACAAGCTCAAAGGGAAGTGCGGTCGCTGTGAGTTCCGCTGGCTCTGTGGTGGCTCGCGGGCTCGCGCCTACGGCATGAGCGGTGACGCTATGGAGTCGGACCCGTTCTGCGCATACGAACCGGGAGCTTAGCGCAGGGGCAGTTCGACCTGGTCGCGTCGGCGTTGTATATTCTACCGTTCGCTCGTAAAGATCACTTTTGCTCCAGAGCAGTAAGATGGGTATCGGCAATATCGGCTGGACGGAGTTCATCGTCATCCTGGCGATCGCGCTCATTTTCTTCGGGCCGCGCCGCCTCCCCGGCATCGCGCAGTCACTCGGAAAGAGCCTGAGAGAGTTCCAGAAAGCGCTGAACGAGGTCAAGTCCGAGATCGTTCAGGCCGGCAAAGACGCTGACACTCGATCAGACCTGAAGCAGATACTACCCCGGCCGGGCGAACTCATAAACACGCACATGGCCGCGCCCGCTGCTTCAGATGCAGCGGAGTCCGAAACGACCAGGGAATCGGCTGCGACCATGACTCCGCGTTCCCCCAACACATTGCCCAGCACAACCCTCCAAGAGCCTGAGCGAGACGATGCAGACCCTTCAGATCAGAACATCTCGTAGGGCAGAGCTCGTCGATATAACGGAGCAGGTCCGTCAAGCTGTGCGCGCGTGTGGCGTAGCTGAGGGCGTGGCCCACCTCTGGTCATTCCACACGACGTGTGGCCTGACGGTGAACGAGGGGGCCGACCCGGACGTGGCTTTGGATATCGAGTGGAAGCTCGGTCAACTCGTCCCCCGTGACGAGCCTTCGTACCGACACGCCGAGGGCAACTCGGACTCGCACGTCAAGACGAGCCTGGTCAATCCAGGCGCTGCGCTGCTGATCTCAAATGGGGATCTGGTGCTGGGGACCTGGCAAGCCGTATTCCTCGCCGAATTCGACGGCCCGCGGACCCGAAGGCTGGGTCTTCAGGTAGTGCCCGCTGGCTAGTCTTGCCCACGCTTCTTGGCCATGAGCTCTTTCTCCTCCTCAGACGCCCTCGCGCACAGCTCTTCGTACCCTCGTTGCCCCAAAGCTTCCTTGAACTCGTAGGCCCAAGCGTCTACGGCGCGCGTCGGTCCGTCAGAGGCCAGCGTGCAGCACGGACGGACTCCATCGCACAAATCGTCGAACTCTAGGCGGCCGCCCCAGGTGGTCAGCGGGAAGAGACGACAGTAGAACGGCTTGAGACGCTGGCCCTCCAAGAGTTCCAGGCTCGGTTCCAGCGTCTGCAACACACAAAGGCCGTCACGGCCGAGAAAAGTGCATTTCCCGTTGTGGACTGCCGTGCCAACGCAGAGGCCACCCGGGTAGTCGTCGTCTTCGTGCTGCTCATCCTCGAACCATTCGGTAGTGTCGGTCGTCTGTGTCTCATCCATCGCTTCCTGGATCAGGTCTGCGTACTCCAGAATGCGATCGCGCTCAGGCAGCGATGCATACACTCCGTGATGGCAACAGTATCCGGCGCATTCATCCCCCACGTTGAGGGGGCCGGCGCCCTCGATACGCGCTGTGGCAAGGCGCCGCTCGACCATCCAGTCGCCGATCTCAATAGCATCGTCCTTCTTCGCATGGCGCGTGGCCATCCGGTCTTCCTTTCCGCTGTCGCGACCGCATTCTCTCCGCGTCACACCGGCTCGCTCGGAGCCGCGGGGTGGACGGCAAACCTGTTCGCAAGGGCTCAATGATATCCCGCATCCGCCATTCATGGAAGAGGGTCCAAGCATGTCCATTGACGCTCAATCAACCACATTCCGACAGCCGAGAACCACGATCGACCCGCGCACGTTCAAGCGGCGGATGCGCCTATCGGAACCGGCTTCCTTCAGTTAGATGACCTATGCGCGCGGCTATCATTTCTTCAGTGATCGTTCTCGCGCTGGGGGAAGCAGGACCCACAGCGGGCGCGGATCGAGCGGGATGAGGCTGAGGGGCACTACGTCCAAGCGCACGACGGACAAGGCACGACGTGGGCGACCCCAGAAGGCGTGCAACTCGCCGACACCTTCAAATCAGACGTTCAGATCAACCCAGGTGTCGTCGACTCCATGTTCGCACTGCCTGGCACCTAGCACGGCTCGGCGCCGGGGGCTGCAGCAGCCAACAAAAAAAGGGTCGCCCACCTGGCGGCCCATCTTCTTGTGGCAGAACTCATGACGGCGAACGTCCGCTCACCCAGACGTCGCCCCAGATTCGATGCCGGTCTTCCACAGTCCAAGCAAATAGGGATCGTACTGCTCTGGATTCCGCTGATAATCCTCTGCCCAGGCTTCGAACTCGGGCAGAGCGAGGTCGCCCAGCAACTGCTCGACGAGCATGCCGGCCAGGTCTCGAAAGTTGAGAGCGCCGTGCGTCACACCCGCCTTCTTCTCCACTGCTCTGGCCAGCTCGAAGACCCGTTCTTCTTCCAACTCCATGAAGACGTCGCAGAGTCGCGCCGAGCAGTAGTCCAGATACTTCGCCCGGATAACTTCCTCGGGCTCTGAGCCCGACTCCCGGGATTTTGGCGGCTCGCCCTTTCCCGAACGCCGCACCATACTCCCCTCCTCCCACAAGGAAAGCCACATCGCACAATAGCAACGGGCCACCTGCGCCCCATGCTAGTGTTCCGGCCACCACCGGTCAAGCATCACCGCCGGTGCCGGCTCAAGTTTGAGTTTTCTTAGCGCTGGACCTGGGGGAGGGCCGGTCGCCTACGTCAGCTCAGAGCTCGCTTCGTACGTCGACTCGACAGGTGACGCGGACGACCGCTGCAGGGCCGTCACACCCCGCAGACGAGCAAACACCGCTCGCCGGACGAGACCATACGCCAGGACCTTTTCAATGAACTCAGGATCTGTTCGCTGCAATCGTTCCACTTCGTCCGCCAGTTCCACCGGCAGATCTACTACCAAGTTCACCGAACGGGACTCCGGCATCGGGTTTCATCCTTCTCGTTTGGGCACACTAAGCCCCGCCAAATAAGGCTGCGATAATTACAAATTTCTCGGAAAGGGCTGCCCCACAGAGGACTCCCGTAAAATCCTTCAGAGCAGCATCGCTTTCTTGAAGCGGGCCCATTATACACGAGCGCAAAGCTGCGCGCAAGATCGACGCACTTCGAACGAACGTTCGGGGCGAAGCGCGTAACCTATTGCAAATACGTCGGATACCGAGATCTAGAAAAGCAGAACTGCCCGCGGATTTTATGCAAACTTCTGATGCGAAGATCAAACGTTTTTCTTACGCAACTGCTTACTCCATGCTACATGCGCGATTCAAATTTGCAATCCGACGCCGGAACAGCAGTCCAATTCTGAAAGAATTGAGCGCGAACGAAAAGAGAGGGTCGCTTACAACAGCTCCAGCACTTCTCGCACTTCATTGGCATCGGAGCGACAGGCCACCCAAAGATCTCCGACGTCAGCCAAACGTTCTGGCATTGAGCGAATGGAAAAGTGGTTCGGCTCCACATCGGTTTCAAGTTCATCCCAACGAAGCGGTGCTGATACAGTCGCGTCGGGACGAGGTCGGACCGAGTAGGCCGACGCCACGGTGGCACCCCGCCGGTTCTGAAGGAAATCGAGATAGACCCGAGCGCCCCGTCTTGAAACAACACGTTGCACTGTAGCGAGTTCAGGGTTCGATCGGGTGACCAAGTTCGCTACCAGTTCGGCCAATAGGCGACCTGTCTCGTAGCTGGTGCCACCCTCCAGGGGCACGACGACGTGTACGCCGCTAGCCCCCGACGTCTTCGGATAGCCTCTCAGGCCCAGGCGCTGTAGCTGGTCTCTAATTGCTAGTGCCGCTTCACGAACGGCGGAAAAGGGGACGCCTTCACTGGGGTCGAGATCCAGGATGCTGTAGTCCATATCCTGGAGGGTGCCGAGACGTGACGGCCAGACGTGCTGGCAGATAGCTGCGAGCTGTGCGGTATACAAGAGCGTGTGGAGATCTCCACCGATGACACGTTCGACCTCCTCCCCATCGAGCTCGAGAGCGACGGTACGCACGCCCTCCGGTACCTGCGTCAGAACGCGCTGCTGATAGAACATCTCGCCCTCTACCCCGTTCGGGTAACGCTCTAGTGTGAGCGGCCGATCTTTCACGACGGGCAGGATGGCCGGTGCTACCGAGAGGTAGTAGCGCAGCAGATCTCCCTTGGTCAGTCCACTGTCGGGCCAGAACACCTTGTCCAGATTCGAGACCCTCAGTCTTCGGCCTTCCACGACGATGTCGCCGTCTCTCCCCTCTTTCTCCATAACCCCCAGAGTCTCAATAAGTGATTCAATCTCCGGCGTAACCGTTACGGGCGGCCCCTTCGATGGCACGGCTGCCCGACCCTCTCGCACGACCCAAAGCGGATCCACATCGGTCCTCAGCCCAACAAACACTGGCTGTCGCAGCCGGCCTTCGCGGGTCCATTCCTGGAACTTCACCTCCGCCACGAGCTCTGGCCTGACCCAATGCGTGCCCTCTATGTCACGAGGCACTTCTTCGAACGGGCTGACTTCCTGTGTGAGGGCAATGAGCCTCTGGGAGATACCCTGCAGGTCGCTTCCACTGAAACCGCTGCCCACGCGACCGGCGCAATAGAGGTTGCCCTCGACGCCCGGCTCATCGTAGTAGCCGACCACGAGAGCGCCGAAGCCCTGGCGACCTGCTTCGGGCTCCGTCCAGCCACCGATGACGAACTCCTGTCGGGCCAACTCCTTTACTTTCAGCCAGTCCTGCGTGCGCTTGCCAGATCGATAACGGCTCTTCAGGCGCTTGGCGACGACACCCTCAAAGCCCTCACGGCGTGCATGCTCCATCATAGAGGCACCACTGGAGACGTCGTGTGCCACGTAATGGAGCCTATGCCCTGAAAACTTCAGCAACTGACGGAGCCGACTCTTGCGATCGGAGAGTGGCTGGTCTCTCAGGTCCTCCCCTTCAAGCCAGAGGATATCGAAGACATGCATCTCCGCAGGCCGTGCCCTGGCCTGCTGCGCTATCTCGTTTGCCTCACGCATGTTCAGGCGCGGCTGGAGGTCCTCGAAGCTCGGGCCGCCCTGCACCCGCGCTGCGACGATTTCACCGTCCAGCACGAACTCTCTGCCGCTGCGCAAGGCGAGGAGTTCGAGCGCCTCAGATATCTCCGGAAAGGCTGACCCTAGGCTGTGACCGCGGCGCGAGTAGATGTGTATCGACCCGCTCGGCCGTGCCCAGCCGATCGCGCGTATCCCATCGAGTTTCAACTCGAAGCACCAGGCCTCGCCACCGGGAAGTGCCTCGGCTCGCTGGGCAAGCATCGGCCGAGTATCTAAAGGCGCTTCATCAGACGTCGACCCCTGATCAAGCTTCTCTGCAAACGTGGGATCATCGACACGTCTGCCCGAGATCACTGAATCTTGGAATCGATCCACCAGTCCATCTGGGTCACCCGGTTCGGCGTAGACATCCTTCTTCTTCAACAGAAGCCAACTGTCCTCTCCCTCTCGGCCCTTCATACGAACCAATCCCCAGCGACCGCGCAGCCGCTCGCCGGAAAGGACCAGGTCGAGCTTGCCCTCTCGCACACCTCGCTCCAGGCCTTCCTCCGAGTCATCTGTATCACCCACGGGCTGGTAACGGCCACGGTCCCATATGATCACGGCACCCGCCCCGTATTCACCCGTCGGAATCGTCCCCTCAAAGGACCCGTAGTCCAAGGGATGATCCTCCACATGAACTGCGAGCCGCTTCGTTTCGGGATCCGCACTGGGTCCTTTGGGGACGGCCCAGCTAACGAGCTTGCCGCCGATCTCCAGGCGCAGATCGAAATGAGTGCGGCGCGCCGCATGCTTCTGAACCACAAATCGGCGCGCCGTCTCTGAAGATCTCGTCCGGCCATCGGTACCCGCAGGCTCCGGTGTACGGGTGAAGTCCCGTCTTTCTCTGTACTTCTTGGTGTCCCCCAAGGTCGATGCCTGTCGAGTCTGCGACTAGCTCGATCCCTCAGCCACCTGAGGCTGTTCCCGTACTCCCCTCTGCCCTTCCGCTCTCTCGATGCTCTCCCGCAAGCGCGCCACTAAATCGACGACTTCCGTCTCCACCGGTTCGGCGACATCGATGCGCGCGATTTCCCGGCCCTCAATTTTTGCCCGGATCCGCTCCAAGAGTTTCTCGTTATACTCGTCCGTATACCTGTCTGGCTTGAACTCGCTCGAGAGTTGCTCGATGAGCTGGTGCGCCATCTCGATCTCCTTCTCGCTGAGCTTTACTTCCTTCGGCGTGTCCACCTGCTCAAGCGGGATTAGCTCATCATTGAAGCGCATGAGATCCAAGACCATCACATCGCCGACCACCTTGACTGCGGCCAGGTGCTCCCGGTTACGAAAGACCGTCTTGGCCACCGCCACCTTGCCGGTTTCCTTCATCGCCTGGCGCAAAAGCGTGTACGCCTTTTCTGCGCCAGGCTGCACGGCAAGGTAGTACGGCTTGTCAAAGTAACGGGAGTCGATCTCAGATTCGTCTACGAAGTCGATTATGTCGATGGTGCGAGTGACCTGGAGCGCAACCTGCTTGAAGTCGTCCTCATCCATGATGACATAGTGCCCGGGCTCGTACTCGTATCCCTTGACAAGCTCCTTGTACTCGACCGGTTGATCGTCCACCTGGCGAACCCGCACCGTCTTGATAGGCGAGTTGTCCTTGCCATCCAGCATCCGAAACTTCGGCGCCATGTCTTTGGTGGCGCTTTCCACGCGCACCGGGATGTTGACCAGGCCGAAACTGATCGCGCCTTTCCAGATCGTGCCCATAGGTTGAGGCCTCCACTACGAAGTCGTTGATGGACTGGGAGATACAAGATGATCTGATCGGTCGTTTCTTGCCAGTCTGTGGTCGCGGGAGTGTGTCATGTTGATACGGGCGGTTTTCCACGGGTCCGTTCCAGCTGTGGAAAACCGCCCTGTACGCCCAGCGAACCCGCTGCTGTGACAGTAGCAACATCTCACATGGCGGGGCAGTCCCCGGGCAGTCGCCTTATTAGATAGTCTGGCCTAGATCGACCGAGCTGATCAGCAGCTCGAAGAGGAAGCCGAGGAAGATGATGAACACGAGAAACGCAAGTAAGGGAACCAAGAAGCCGAGTGTCGCCCGCGCGTTCGTGGTACGCTGCACTTCACGCACTGCGATGTACAGCAAGACCATGCCCCACACAAGACTTAGATAAGGCCCGAAGAATGGGAATATGGAAAAAACCGCGGGCCCTGATGAATACGCCACCGCCCTGAACGTGGCCTCGTAGCCGCGCCGCCCGGCCCCAACCACGGCAAAGCCGACATGTACAATCGCTACCGTGACAAAGAGGACCCCCACGTAGAGCGGGATCATGAATGCGAGCCCGAAGAGCAATGTCGCAAGGTTCCCCGCCAGCGTGAACAGCACACCCTCGTCTCCGCTACCGCTGAGTGCACCCTCAACACTGCCCCAGTACATGCTGAAGAAGAAGCCGACCACGGTGATCAGGACCGTATAGCCCAGGGCCGGACCGATGCCGCTTCGCGGTGGCATCCGGCGGAAGAAGCTCACGGGCCGGAACACGCTGTCATTCCAGGTCAGCCAGAGCGCCGTGAAGAAACCGAACTGCTTCCAGGCCTCCCAGGGGATGGGCTCGGTGCCAGCCTCCGCTACCTCCGCGGATCCTCTGAACAGCTGCGTTTCCGCTGAAGGCGGCGGCGGCGGAGCGTCAGGCTGCGGTTCCATGCTGATAACATGCCCACAGAATGGACAAACCTCATCTGCGACCCTCAAAGGGGCACTACAGTAAGGGCAGGTCTGCGGCGCGCTATTCATCCCCGTTCGACCGATCCGCTGTCTGCAGGTCCATCGCTTCCGTCGAGATCACCACCCGGGCATCGACGGCTATGGGTGGCTGCCCGGGCGCAAAGGCGACGAATGGGTTGATGTCGAGTTCGACAACCTGGGGGAAGTCGCCCACCAGCTGACTGATCCGCTGGATAGCCTCCTTGAGCGCCTCGAAATCAACACCTTTCTCGCCGCGCATCCCCTCCAGCAACGCGTAGCCCTTCACCTGCTGGATCATCTCAACTGCATCGATATCGCTGACGGGGTGAACGCGGAAGACCACGTCGCCCAGCGCTTCCACGAAGATGCCGCCCAGGCCGAACATGATCAGTGGCCCGAAGCTCGGGTCGAAGGCGATCCCGATGATCGTCTCCCGGCCGCCTGCCACCATGTGTTGGATCAGCACGCCGTCCACATCCTCGACCGTCACACCACTCTCCGACAACCGGTCCAGGATCTCGTGGTAGGCACCTCGCACCTCTCGAGCTGACTGTAGGCCCACGATCACACCGCCAATATCCGACTTGTGCGAAATCTCGGGCACCATCGCTTTGACCACCACGGGATAGCCCACCGCCTCAGCCGCCTCAATAGCTTCTTCTGCGTTCTTAGCCGGCCGCGACGGCACTATCGGAATGCCGTAGGCCTCCAGCAGTGTGAGCGCATCGTACTCGCCAAGCCGGGCCCGACCCAACCGCGTAGCGGCCTCCAGAATCCCCTTCACGCGTCGCGAGTCTACATCGTCGAAGCAACGAACGTTCCCCGCCGGACGCTCTAGCCAACGACGGTAGCGGCTCATTCCCGTCAATGCCCTCACGGCCGACTCTGGGAAGATGAAAGCCGGTACGCTGGCAGCATGCAGTAGCGCCCGGCTCTCCTTCAGTCCCTTGCGGCCCATCAGGACGGCGAAGGCCGGCTTCTCGCGACCCGCCGCTGTGTCCGTGATTGCCCGCGCCACATCCTCAGCGTGGACGCCAAGCGGGGGCACGAAAGAGGCGATGACCGCATCGACGCCGGGGTCCTCCAGAACCGTCTCCAACACCGCGCGGTAGCTATCCGCATCAGCGCTGGCGATCATGTCTACGGGATTATTCACCGCCGCCTCTTCGGGCAGCGACTCGCGCAACCGGTCGCGCGTGGACTCGGTCAGCTCCGCTACGAGGAGATTCTGCGACTCCAGAGCGTCGGCAATAATAATCCCCGGACCACCCGCGTTGGTCACAACAGCCACGCGATCGTCCTTGGGCAGCGGTGCGTTGCCAAAACCCATGGCCATATCGAACAGGCCCTCCACCGTGTCTACTCGGATGACGCCGCACTGTGCGAAGAGCGCATCGGTTGCCACATCGAGCCCCACCATTGCCCCCGTATGACTGCTCGCAGCCCGTGCTCCAGCCCTGGTGCGCGCCGCCTTCACCGCCACCACGGGCTTCACCTGGGTGACCTCTCGGGCGATGCGGGTGAAGTGCCTCGGGTTACCGAAGCTCTCCAGGTACATGAGGATGACAGACGTCTGGTCATCGTCACGCAGGTACTCTAGTGCATCGTTACCAGAGATGTCGGCCTTGTTCCCGAGGCTGAGAAACTTGCTCACACCGATGCCGTACTCTCGAGCGTAATCGAGAATGGTGACGCCCATGGCGCCCGACTGGCTGAGGAACGCCACGTTTCCCGTCGCCGGCGTGGTCGGCGCGAACGTGGCATTCATGGAGATCTTGGGATCGGTGTTCAGCACACCCATGCAGTTGGGGCCGACCATCCGCATCCCGTACTTCCGCACCTGGTCCAACAACAACTGCTCGCGCGTCGCGCCCTCGCCGCCCACTTCGCGGAAGCCGGCCGATATCACGACCACGCTCTTGACCCCCGCTTCGCCGCACTCTTTCGCGACTTCCACCACTAGCTCCTTGGGTACAACGATCACAGCCAGGTCCACGGCACTGGGCACCGAACCGATGGATGGATACGCCTGCATCGAGTGCACGACGCCGGCGCTCGGGTTCACGGGGTAAACCGCGCCGGCATAGCCATCGCGCAAGAGGCTGTCGAGGATTACGTAGCCGATGGTGTCCGGTCGCCGGCTTGCGCCGATCACAGCGACGGAACGCGGCTCGAATATCGTCTTGAGCGTATCGGGCTGGGTCACGTTCATGGCTCAAAGATAGCCTTCACTCAGTTTGACGTGCCAGGCGCATCGCGGCCCTGCGTAGACGGAGAAAAATCGCGGCGGCTAAGAAAGTACCGCCCAGAGCCGTCGTCCAGAGGAACAGCTCCAGCGCCAGCGTGAGCTGGCGGATCCCGGCCAAAGTGTAGAGGTTCAATACCAGAATCAGTAGCCCCGGACCGAGAGCACTCGCCGCTGTCAACAGTCGCCGATCATCGCGCAGCGCCGCCGCCAGGTCCTCGCGCCCGCAGCGCAACAGCGGCTCCGCGGCCCAACGATCGACCCGATGCACCAACACGTCCTGCCAACCGTAGATCCAGTTGTAAGCGTGGATCAGGAACCGTAGAAAGGAGAGCGCAACTGGGTGCCGCCCGTAACGGGCCTCGTCCTCCGGCGTGATCGCCTCCCTGACACGACTGGTCGTGTCTCCTCCGCGTCGAGCCCGAAAGCGAACGTACAAGTAGTTGTAAACCGAGCCCTGGAGAAGTCCGAGTACCAACGCTGCTCCGGCCAGCCCGGTGGCATAGAGAGCCGGACGATCCCGGGCAAGCATCACCGACAGCGCAGCGTAAAGCACCGCAGCGACAACAGCATCCAGTATCGAATCCATGAAGCGTCCTATTCGGGACGGTCGGTTCTGCAAGCGCGCCAGTGATCCATCCACGGCGTCTAGGACGTTCTTCACCTGCATCGCGGCTGCGCCCAGCACGGCGACGGCATACCCACCGACGGAGTAGCAGTAGGCCCCGCAAAGCCCGATCAGTGCCCACACCAACGTCACCAGCGGCGCGCGTACGGGCGTATCCCGCAGCAGGCGGGCGATCCAAGCCGCCAACGGACGAGCATAGTCGCTCAGGTCTAGGAACCGCTCGGCTTCCGGTAGCTTTCCTGCTGTAGCTGTCTCAGGCATCGTCGTCTAACTTAGTGGCTCAGCTCCAAGAAGCGACAAACATACCGGGGCCTCTCTTGCTCCACCAACCTGATCGGAATATGCCCGTTGCATTTATAACTCGAGCCGTCCACTTCTCCGCTTCCCACCGCTACCACAAGCCCGAATGGAGCGACGAAGAGAACAGGCGGCGCTTTGGTCCGTGTACGCTCCCAGAGGGGCACGGCCACAACTACCGATGCGAGGTCACGGTTGCGGCATCCATCGACCCGGAAACCGGAATGGTCGTGGATCTAGTGCAACTCGACCACATACTCCAGTCCGAGGTCGTGGACCGGTTTCACCACCGCAACATCAACGTCTCAGTCGAGGAGTTCGGCTCTGGCAAAGCGATTCCTACGACCGAGAACCTGGCCGCCTTCATCCTGTCGAAGGTCAGCGCTCGAGTACCCCCGGGCGTGAGCGTCCATCGCGTTCGCGTGCACGAAGACCGCGACCTCTGGTCGGACGTCTATGGAACAGAGCCAGCGGTCTGAGGTCGGGTCACCTGTCCCGATGAGAGCCACGCCGAGCCCAACGGTAGTGGCACGTCAGGTGTTTACTATGGGTGAATGCGATGGTTCCCGCACGCGCAGGCGGTAACCCAGCCCAAGACGAGCACTTCCTGGTGGAGCGGGCTCGCCAGGGCGACCGAGACGCGTTCGGCTCCCTCGTCGACCGTTACTCAGACCAGGCTTTTGCCGTGGCCTACGGGTTCCTTCAGCACGTGCAGGACGCCGAGGACCTTGTCCAAGACGCGTTCATTCGGGCGCTGGAGCGGCTCGACTCGTTGGGTCGCGGCAGCGCCTTCGGGCCTTGGTTCTACAGGCTGTTGGTCAACGCCGCCCTCAACCGGCGCAAATATCTCGCACGTCGCCAAATGCAGCACGTGCCCGCTGCGTTGGCTGGCCGTGAGAGCCCGGTAGTGGATTCGGAGCGGGCCGAGCTGCGTCGGCATCTCGCCGGCGCCCTGAAGTCGTTGCCCGGGGATCTGGAGACCGTGGTGATTCTCCACGACCTGGAGGGTTTCAAGCATCCGGAGATCGCGAAAATACTGGGAATACCCGAAGGCACTTGCCGCTCCCATCTCTCGAAAGCGCGGCGCCAACTTCGTGATCAGTTGGGAGAATACCGGCGACCCAACTGAGGGACTGCACAAAGAAAGGTAGAAGAACGATGGCCGAGCTGCACGATGACCGGCCCATAGCCGAGATCGAGGCCCTGCGAGCGCCGGCAAGGACCGATGCCGCGCGACGCCAGGCCTGCGAGCGTATACTGGGCGCTGCCGAGCCCTTACTCGCTATGCGCCGGCAGCCCGTCAGTTCCTGGGACGTGCTGGCGGCCTGGGCTCGTCCAGGGCTCATTGCGGCCAGCGTCGCGCTGATCGTAGCGGCCGGCGCCCTCCTTTCCGGGCGCGTTGGCGAGGAGAGGCTCGAGCCGGTGGCCCTGGGTGAAGTGCTGGCCTCCAGCGAGGGCGGAGAGATACCGGCTCTCCTGGTGGCCATCAACGAACCCGACGCCGAGGCGGTCGCCGCGGCTGCTCTGATGGCCGGAGACGGCAACAACGGCAGTCTCCAAGACAACGCTAACAGCGGTAGGGGACAATGAACGGTAAGTCAAAAGGGTGGGCGCTGACTCTGCTCCTTGGTGTACTGCTGCTGGGCGGAGTAGCGGGGGCCACGCTGGATCGAGTCCTCATCCGGCAAACCGCATCGGACACGCGAAGTGCTGGCCGCCACCGAGATCGGCAACAAGGCTATTTGGAGTGGCTAACCAGCGAGCTCGACTTGACGCAAGATCAGCAAGCGCAAGTGCGGTCAATAATCGAGGAGCACCGCGAGCAGATTTCGGCTATTTGGCTCGAGACACGTCCGCGCTACGATGAGCTGCAATCCCGGGCTCGGGCCGAGATCCGGCAGGCGCTCACGCAGGAACAGCAGCTTAAGTATGAGGCGCTCCTGGAGAGGCAGGCAGAGCGACGTCGCGACCGGAGGAACAACGGTAACTCACGAACCTCAGAAGACTAATCCCACTGCACACCTGCACGCGTCCTCTGACCGTCGCAGGGGGTCATGAAGAGGCCAGCAGAGAGTCGTCCGTTTCAGGTTATCGCCGCCCAAAGGCAAAACCCTCGCCATTTCGACTGAAGCGGCCGGTTCCTTCGATACAAAAAGAGGAAGGGGACGCACGGCCCACAGCCAATGCGCCCCCCTTCGCCACTTAAATGCGGGACTCCTGTCTACTCCATGAGACGCAACGGCATCACTAGACAAGTGTAGTCATCCCCAGCGCCTACTGGCTTGAACATCGCTGGGCGTTCCGGTGCACTCAAGCTCACTTTGACTTCGTCCGTGTCGATATAGCGCAGCACCTCGAGCAGATACTGGGCGTTGAAGCCAATGTCGAGCGGTGTTCCTGTATACTGGACGGAGAGCTCATCCTCGGCCTCCCCTAAGTCCGGTGTCTGCACGCCAAGAGCTAGTTTCTCAGGTGTGAAGCTCAAGCGCACTCTGTGAGTCTGATCCGACGCGATGATAGCCATCCGCCGTATAGCAGCCGTCAGCTCTGCCCGGTCTGCCACGCAGTCCTTATCCGCGTCTTGCGGTAGCACCTGCTCGTAGTTCGGATAGGGCCCTTCGATCAGGCGTGTGTATACTTCCGTGCGCTCTGTCCGAAACCCCAGGTGGCTCTCGGAACGAGCAATCTGTAGCTCGTCATCGGCATCAAACAACTTCTCAACCTGCTGGAGAGCTTTGGGCGGCACGATCAGGTCGTCCTCACCTCCTGCCGCATCAACCTTCACTGCCATCTTCGCCAGTCGGTGACCGTTGGTGGCAACCATCAACATCTCGCCACCACGTAGCTGCCAAAGCACTCCGTTCAAGACAGGCCGCGTCTCCTCACTCGATACCGCGAAGCTTGTGTGGGCACTCAGACGCTGCAGCTCCCCACCGCGGAGAGACCAGCCTTTCCCAAAGGGCACCTCCGGGAACGACGGGTATTCATCACTCGGCAGACTATTCAAGCGAAACTTGGACTTCCCACAGACCAGCGACACACGGCCCCCATCCGAGCTGAGGGCTACGGGTGCATCGGGGAGCTCTCGGGCAATGTCAGCGATCTTCTTTGCCGGTACGGTGATCGCGCCTTCGCGCTCTACCTCGGCCGGGGTCTGCACACTGACCGAAATATCCAGGTCTGTGCCCCTGACCCGCAGGCCGTCCGGGACCGTCTCCACCAGAATGTTGGAGAGCACCGGCAGCGTTGTGCGCGTGGGGATAGTGGCTGCTACGGCCGATAGCCCCTTTTGGAAATTCTCACGCGTAATTTTCACCTTCATGGGAATAGACCTGCCAGTTTAAAGATTTTGGGCATGTGTCTCCACGCAGGGAGTCTGTATTACTACTCTAGATTATTCAAGTCTAGTAGTAGTAGTAGGTGTGTGGATAGGTCGGCAAGTGGTAGGCAAAAGAGTGGGTAGGCCCCCGAAGGCTTCAGCATCTGCCGTGTTTGACACGGCACGCAATTGAGGACACAGTGGTGATAGAGGGCGTCTTGGGTGTGGGGATTGTGGAAAAGCTGCGGTTATGTCAGCCGAGGCTGGGTTCTCCACGGAAGATCCCCGGCGCTGCCGTGCAAAGCGTCGTACTCGCATCATGCGTCAAAGCAACTGGGCTCGCAGGGACTCTACTTTCTCACGAAGGTCTGTATCCGAGGGTAACGCTTGTTCGATCTTCTGGATGGAGTGGATCACAGTGGAGTGGTCACGCCCACCGAAGCGAAGCCCAATCTGCGTATACGGCAGATCCAAAAGGACTTTCTCCAGGTACATCGCGATCTGTCTCGGGAGCGTGACTTTCCGCTGACGGCTCTTGGACTGCAAGTCTGCTACAGCGAGGCCAAACGCGCCCGCTACCGCCGCCTCAATACGCTCGGGAGATACATCGCGTATCGGCCCCACAGCCCCACCGAGGACCTCTCCAGCTAAGGCCGGGCTTATCTGGCGGTGGGTCAACGAGCTATAGGCCAGCAATTTGATTATCGCCCCCTCCAGCTCACGCACAGAGGAACGACATTGCTCAGCGATGAAGGCCAGTACATCATCTGGGATCGACAGACCATCTTGCGTGGCCTTCAGCTGCAGAATTGCCACCCGCGTCTCGAAGTCGGGCAGGCGTATGTCTGTGACCAGACCCCACTCGAAGCGGGAGACAAGTCGCTCTTGGAGACCGGGGATCTCTTTCGGTGGTCTATCGCTCGTCAGCACGATTTGCTTCTGTGCGTCGTGGAGCGCGTTGAACGTATGGAAGAACTCCTCTTGCGTTCCCTCTTTACCGGCAAGGAAGTGGGCATCGTCCACAAGAAGCACGTCCATACGACGATATCGGTTATGGAACTCCGTGGTCTTACGGGACTGAATCGCAGCGATCAGTTCGTTGGTGAACTGCTCGGTGGGAATGTAAGCGACCCGGCTTGCCGGCTGACTTTCCAGCACGGCGTTCCCGATGGCATGCATGAGATGGGTCTTACCAAGGCCCACACCGCCGTAGATGAAGAGGGGGTTGTAAGCTCGCCCTGGTGCATCAGCGACGGCCTGGCAAGCGGCAGCGGCAAGTTCGTTGTGGCTTCCCACCACAAACCGGGTGAGCGTGTACTTCGGGTTTAGGTTGCCGATCACAACTTGCCCAGCAGTAGATGCAGACGGCTGTGGCGCAGACTCGGATGGCGTAAGTTCCTCTAGGCCCGCAGCAAACACGTCTGTGAATAGTGGAGATGCAAAACTGGCACCGCCGTGGACCTCAAAGCTCAAAGTTACGCTCTCTCCGAAAAGGGCACGGGTCGCGCGGGAGAGCAATTCACCGTACTTGTCCTCGATCCATTCGATCGCGAAATCGCTTGGTGCGGCAACAACCAACAGGTCTCCGGACAGGGCTACCCCTCGAGTGGGCGCGAGCCAAGTGCGAAAGCTCTGCTCAGGAAGCTTGGCTTTGGTGCTTTCCAAGATCTTGGACCAGGCTTCCTCGGCGGTCAGCTCCATGTATTCCGGTCGTCGGCGGGTTGGAAAGTCATCTCTCGGATCGGTGCAGCGGCTGGTAGGTCGGCCGCGCGCCATCTTAGAGGGCCCACTCATCGAAAGTCAAGTCACCGAATGGGCGCTCTTGGAAAAATGCGAGGCCGAGAATGGACTGCAGTATCGAGAGGAATGCAAATGAGACTGCGTGATTTCCGTATCGGCCCAGGCGCTGTAGTGGCCGCCGCCTTCATCGGGCCGGGAACAGTCACCACCGCGACGGTCGCGGGTGCGAACCATGGATACACACTGGTATGGGCGCTCGCGTTCGCCGTGTTGGCCACACTGGTGTTGCAGGAGATGTCGGCACGCCTGGGGGTCGTGGGTGGAATGGGGCTGGGCGAAGCCTTGCGAGCGCGCTTCACGGGTCGCGTGGCCCGCCTGCTGTCGGCAGCTCTCGTGATCGCCGCGATATTGATCGGCAACGCAGCCTACGAGACAGGCAACCTGTTGGGAGGGGCCTTGGGGCTTGAGGCGTTGCTCAGCGGCAGCAGTCGTTTCTGGGGACCAGTGCTGGGGATCGTTGCCTTCGCCCTTCTATGGACCGGCCGCTATCGCTGGGTGGAGCGCGTCTTGGTCGCAATGGTCGCGGTGATGGGAGTAGTGTTCCTGACTACGGCCGTCGCCTCCGGCCCCGATCTGCGTGCTCTCGCATGGGGGTTGCTGCCGCTAGGTCTGGCCGACAGGGGGGCCGTGCTCACCGCCTTGGGATTGGTTGGCACGACTGTGGTGCCCTACAACCTGTTCCTCCACGCATCGGCGGCGCACGAGCGCTGGAAAGGCGAGTCCGGATTAGAAGCTGCCAGAGCCGACACGGCGGTCTCGGTGACGTTCGGTGGCATTGTCTCGATCGCTGTCTTGGTTACGGCAGCGGCGCTGCCGGCCACGCTGAGAGTCAGCAGTGCTGGCGACATGGCCCAGGCCCTTCAGCCGCTGCTAGGCCGCTGGGCTGGTGCCTTCTTCGCCTGTGGCCTTCTGGCTGCTGGACTCTCGTCGGCAATCACCGCACCCCTGGCCGCCGCGTTCGCCACCTGCGGTGTTTTAGGCTGGAACGTTGATCTAAAGTTTGCGCGGGTCCGAATGGTTTGGGGGTCTGTCCTCCTGGCCGGCGTCGTCTTCTCGCTGCTTGCCGTGCGGCCGATCGCGGCGATCATCTTCGCTCAGGCGGCCAACGGATTGTTGCTGCCGATCATCGCGGGCTTCCTTCTCTACGTGGTGAACGATCGCAACCTGCTGGGCTCCCGAACGAACGGGCCGGTGAGCAACCTGTTGGGCGCAACTATGGTCTTGGTGGCCGCAGCCTTGGGAATCCGCTCCGTGTTGCTGGCGATCTTGGGCAGCTGAGATCGTGCGCCCGGAGAGCCTTCCCACGACTAGCCCTTGGGCCAACAGCTCGGCAGGCTGGCATTCGATGTCATCGCACAACGCCCACCGCCAGCTGTTGTACCAGTGGCCGATATCCCAGCTGTATTCATATGTCAGTGTTACGAGCCCGCCAACCGCTACCTGATCCAAGTTGCCGGCGTCGAGGTTGTATTCGTCGATCAGCCACTCTACGGCGCGCAGGGGGAACCCGCTTTGGCTCTTCTTGCGCGTGAACCGTTCCTCGGAAACCGTGGCCACAATCCGATCCTGGTTGAGGAGGCAGGCCGTAGAGTTGTGACCGATGTGCAGTCCAAGCACTCTCATGCAGTCACCTCAAGTGTGGTGATCGGGTCTGGGTGGGGGTGGGCTGGTCGGCCCTTGTAGCCGAGGTGTCTACACAGCCTTACGTAATTGCGGGGCCATGACTTGGCTGGAGCGTCGGGCTTGGGTTGATCAGGTGGCCCATGGCGTATATTATTCGGCCCCTGTTTTTAGCTTGAGAAGCCATTGCTTGATAAGGACATCTAGGGGTCGACCCCATGAAGCCAACATACCGCCCTCGGAATCGCAGGCGTCTGCGCAAGCACGGTTTCCGAGCCAGACAGCGGACGAAGGAAGGCCGTCGAATTCTGGCCCGGCGCCGGCGCAAGGGGCGCAAGCGTCTCGCGGCGACGGTTCCGAAGAAGTAGGAAGCGCGACGAACCGTCGATACCGGTTCCCGCGGGGCGCTCGCATCCGCCGCAAGTCGGACATACAGGCTTTGTATCGCAGGGGGAAGCGGCGACGGACTGGTCACCTTGACGTGTTCGTCGCCGATTCCCCCGTTTTTCGTCCACGCGTGGCGCTGGTGGTACCGAAGCACGGACATAAGATTGTGGAGCGCAACAGGCTGAAGCGTAGGATTCGAGAGAGTGCACGCCTCGAGTTGTTGCCCCGCTGCTGGGATGCGGACGTCGGCCTCGATATCTTGATCCGGGCCCTGCCTCAGGCCTACGACGCCGGGTTTGGAGAGTTGAGAAGCGAGATTATGGAATTGGCGGAACAGCTATGCTATCACGGCTCCTAGTGGCGCTGGTTCGAGGTTATCAGGTCGTCATTTCCCCGCTGCTTCCAGCGTCCTGTCGCTACACGCCAAGTTGCTCCCAATATGCGGTCGAGGCGCTGCAGCGCCATGGGGCGTTTAAGGGTAGCTGGCTGGCGGCGCGCCGGTTGGGTCGGTGCCATCCGTTCCGGGCTGGCGGCTACGACCCGGTGCCATAGATCATGGGACAAGAGAAACGTCTAATCCTTGCAGTTGTGTTGATGTTGGGCGTAGTGGCCCTCGTCAACGTTCTCTTCCCTCCCCAAAGGCCCGCTGAGCCAACCGGTGAGCAGGATGCGGAATTCGCACCCGCCGAGGTCACGTCGCCAGCGATGGAGGAAGAGGCGGCGACGGAGCCGCCGCAGATCTCTGCTGTAGTGGACTCGGCCACGGTGCCGGGGCTCGTCCCAGCGGAGGAGGTGGTGTCCGACGAGCTGTCACTGGAAGACACCGTCTGGGTCACCAGCCCCATCTACCGGCTCGGCTTCGCCCAGCGCGGCGGCCGGTTGGTGTCCGCGGAAATGGTGCGGTTTGAGTCTTTGGCGGAAGAGTCCAAGGGGCAGTCGGTCCAGCTAGTACCTTCGGGCGCCGAAAACTTCTTCACCCACCAGTGGCTTGTCGGCGATGACACCCTCGACCTACGGCGCGTGCACTTCGACATTCAACCCCGGGATGGCCTGTCCTTGGCTTCGGGTGGCCAGCCGCAGGTCCTCAGGCTGGTGTATTCGTACCCGGGAACTCAGTTCCGGGTCGAGCTTGACTACACGTTCAAGCCCGACAGCTACGTGGTCGATTTGGAGGGCCGGTTGCTTGGAGGCCCGGCGCGCGGCTGGTGGATGATGGGGCTTGGCCCGGGTCTGCAGAGTAATGCGTGGGACCCAGAGAACGACTACAGGTCCAATCTCACATACTCGGCGATGGGCTTGGAAGATGTGACATCGCAGAAGGTCGAAGACCTCGAGCCAGGCGAGCGGGTAACACTTGACGGGCCGTTCGATTGGGTCGCGGTCCGCACGAAGTACTTCCTCACAGCGGTTGTGCTACCCGTGGACGCGGATGAAGAGGGGCGCTTCGGCGGCCTGATGATCCGCTCCTTACCGGAACGCTATCGGGCGCAGGCCGTAGCGAGTTTCCCGCTCAGTCGAGAAGGCGACTTTCAACGCACGATTTACATCGGCCCACAGGACTACGGTCGCCTCAAGGCGGTCGGGCGCGATCTAGACAAAGTGTTGCCCTTCGGGTACAAGTGGCTCGAGCCTGTGCTGCGGCCTCTCGCCGGCGCGATCACCACGCTCCTGGTTTGGATGCACAATTTCCTCGGTCTGGGATATGGTTGGATCCTCATCATTTTCGGCATCGGGATTCGCGTGGTGCTGTTCCCGCTTTACCAAAAGAGCATGCGCTCACAGATGGCGACGATGCGGGTTCAGCCGCTGATGAAGGAGATCCAGGAGAAGCACAAGAACGACCCCCAGAAACTGCAGCAGGAGATGATGAAGCTGTACCGGGAACACAAGGTGAACCCTCTTGGGGGCTGCCTTCCGATGCTACTACCGTTCCCGATTCTCATCGCGCTCTTCTTCGTCTTCCGCGACACGATCGAGTTCCGTGGGGTGCCGTTCCTCTGGTTGCCCGACCTCTCACAACCGGACCCACTGTATATCATCCCTGTCTTGATGGGTGCGTCTATCTTCCTGCTCCAGTGGATCACGATGAAGTCTTCGCCACCCAACCCGCAGATGAAGATGATGATGTACGTCATGCCGGTAATGATGGTCGTGCTGTTCTTGAGGTTTGCCGCGGGCCTGAACCTCTATTACGCGACGATGAACCTGGCTTCCCTGCCCCAGCAACTTTACATAGCGAAGGAGCGTAAAGCGGCGGCCAAAGCACCACCGCTGGGCAAGAAGGCCGAAGAGCCTGGCAGGAAATCCAAGACCTGATAGCGATGGACGGCGACACGGCGAAGGCTGTATTGCGTCTCGGCGCCCCTTGAAGCTCCCGCGTGTTCAAAGGCGGTGACCGTGGATACGATAGCGGCGATCTCCA
>Ga0209536_100000268_pt1 | contig 82426 bp, 63 predicted proteins | sample DeeMarSeWOR28_12_FD_187461 | JGI IMG/M metagenome (GOLD analysis project Ga0209536, IMG submission 187461) | Marine sediment microbial communities from White Oak River estuary, North Carolina - WOR-2-8_12 (SPAdes) (version 2) | ecosystem: Environmental > Aquatic > Marine > Intertidal zone >...
CCCCGGCACAGCTCGATCCCGTCCTGAGCGACGGCCGGACGGGCGAGGCCCAGGCTCGCAGCTCCGAGGAAGGTGAGCACGACTGCAGTCGGAGAGGCGACGATTCGTGTGCGCATGTCAGCGAACGGAGATGAAGACGGGGTTGGAGTAGAACCAGAGGTCGGTCCACGGATTCTCGCCGCGCGGGTCGGGCTCCGGCTCCAGCTCCTCGCCGTTGGTACCCCGCACCCGGAGGTAGAGGTCACCTCCAACGTCGGAGATCGTGTGCGTCACGGTCCGGTAGGGGCCCTCCTCGGACCAGTCGTCGTCGGTGAAGCGCGCTTCGACCCGCGTGGTCGGGTTGGTGTCGGTCGAACGGTCGTGGACATGGCCGTGGACTTCGCCGACGATGAGGTCGACCCGTGCCACCGCAGGCTGCTCGCCGTTGTGGTTCGGCTCGACGGGATCGAGGAAGCGGATCGTGACCTCCACGTCGGTGCCCGGTCCCACCTCCAGCTCGCCGCCGATGTGGGCCGCGGCGCCTCCCTCGGGGACCCCGGCGGCGCGAACGGTGACGTGGAGCTCCGAAAGCAGGTCGCCGGTCGTGACGAACACGCGGCCGCTGCGGATCCCTTCGAGAATCGAGTCGTGGCTTCGCTCCGCCCACACGTACGTCTTGGAGTACTCACCTGGCCAGAAGTCCGCCCCACCCTCGCGCCAGTTGACGTGCGAGTCGGAGTTGGCGGTGATCCACCAGCGGCGGCCTTCTCCGAGCATGGAGTCCCAGAACCCGCCGAGGCGTGCGGTCATCTGATCGAACCCGCCCATGGTGGGGAAGTTGCCGTATCCGCCGCGGGGGCCGTTCTCCCGGGTCACGGTCAGCGCCTGATGGCCGGGCGCTCCGGCCATGCCCACGGCGACCTCGGGGGCCGTGTCGTTCCAGTCGCGAAGCTCGGCGGGGTCGTAGAGCCCGTAGTCGCCGAGACCGGGTGCCGATCGCGAGGGGTGGTTGGCGATCACTACGGGACGCTCCGGAAGCGCACGCATCGCGGTGAGCGCCTCGACCATGCGGGGCTCCGTGTTCCAGCTCGGATCGGCCGGCCACGGCTCGTTTCGCGAGAACGTCGATTCGATCTCGTGAACCCGATCCGCTTCGTCGTGCGTGTGCGGAACGATCAGGCTCGAGTGGTCGGCGCCCGGGGAGTCGAATTCCATGCCGAAGAACTGGATCACCTCGGGGACCTCCTCCCGAGCTTCGAGCAGCTCGGGGTAGGCCATCTCGAGATTCACCTTGCTGTGGTTCGGCCCCCCGTGGTCGGTGGCCACCATCCAGCTGAGCCCGTAGGTGCGGGCCATCTCGGCGTTGGTCGGGATCGGGTAGATCCCGTCACGCGCCACCATGGGCGTGGGAGGATCGGTCGAGCGGTCCCAGCCGACCGAGTACTGACTGTGGATGTGATGGTCTCCGGCCAGCCACGAGGATCCGTCACCCGAGGCACAGGCGGACTGCACCGCGGCCGCGACGGCCAGCACCGCGGTATTTCGGCTCCAGGTACGACGTCCCCTCGGCCCTCCGGGTGCTCCGCCCGACGCCACCGCGCTGGTTCTTCCCCACTTCGTCATCGACGTCCCCCCGTATCTTCCTCGGTGTGTGCCGGCTATGATGGCGCAAATCTCGGTCGAGAAGGCATGTCATCCAAGGTCGTGAAGCTGGTACTCGCGTGTGTGCTGTGCCTCGGACTCGTGTCCGGAGCCGTGCTCGCGGTGCAGGCCATCATCGGATCCTGACCAGGTCGGATCCACTTACCCGGGGGGAACGCATGAAGCCGAACATGGGCACCGCCGATCGCGCGATCCGCGTCGTCATCGCCGCCGTGATCGCTTTCCTCTACTTCAACGGCACCCTCGGCGGCACGCTGGGCATCGTGCTGCTCGTCGTGGCCGTCGTGTTCCTGGCGACGAGCATGATGGGGAGCTGCCCCGCGTATCTGCCGCTGGGCCTCTCCACCCGAAAGGAGTAGATGGTCGGTGAGCCCGGGCCTTCCGGCCCGGGGCGCACCGCTACTCCTCCTCCTCGTCGGTCCGCTCGATCTCGATCGTGCAGTTCGAGACGACCGCGGCGACGGCACCGACGGCAGCCCAGACCGGAATCAGGAGGGCTCCGGCCACTCCGAGCGTCACGGGGATCTCGATGAGCGTCTTCCCGTCTTCGTTCTTGATGACGATGTGGCGGACGTTCCCCTCGTGCAGGATCTCCTTGAGCTTCGCGACGACGCGGTCGCCGGCGACCCTGTACCGCTCGCGGCCTGTCGTTTCCTCGGACTCGGCGCCGCGTTCGCTCGAGTGCGTGTTTTCGGTCGTGTCGGACATGTGTCGGCTCCTCGGTTCGGGGTCGCTCCACCCTACGGAGAAGGGTGAGCGGGCGATTCGGCGAGACCTCGGCCGCACCGAATCGCCCGCGTCGGATCAGCTGACGATGCGCAGGCCGAGCGACTGGATCATCTGGTTGAAGCGATCCAGGTCGTCGTCCAGAACCGCTTCGAGCGCGTCCACGATGAGCGCCAGGCGCTCCTGCAGGATCACGTGGACTTCCCCGGCCTGATCGGTCGGCCGGAAGTCGGCCACGGAGACCGTGGTGAACAGGTATCCCAGCCGCTCCATCAGGCGTGAGGGATAGCGAATCCCGTCCTGGCCGGTGCCCGTGCTGCGCATCTGGAAGAGGCCTTCCTCGACCTCGATGAGGCGCTGGTTGAGCGCGTCCGCGGCCTCGACGATCTCGTCGCCTTCTCCCCTCTCGGCCACGAGGTCTCGGGTGTCGAGCACCTGACGGCGCACGGACTCGATCCGGTTGATCAGCGCGGCGGCGGAGTCGGCGTCCGCGCGGATCTCGCTGAGCGTGGCGAACTGATCGGCGATCTCCGCGAGCGTTCCTTCGGAATTCGGGTCCTTCCGGACTTCGAGCGGGTGCGTGAAGGTCTCACCCGCGACCCGGAGCGTTACCGTGTAGGTTCCCGGGGGCTGCAGGATCGCGCCGACGCCTCCCTGTGGTCCGCCCGCACCGGGGAACGGGCGGGTGCGCTCCTCTCCGAGCTCGATGTCGTCGGCGTAGAGAGGCTTGGTACGGAGACGGATCTCCCGGATCGGCTCCCCCTGGAGGTCCCACCACACGCGGTTCACACCGGGCTCGACCTCGCCGGTCAGCGTCCGCACGACCTCTCCCGCTCCATTGGCGATCTCGATCTCCGCCTCGCCCTCCACACCTTCTCCGATCCAGTAGTTGATCGAGGCGCCGAAGGGCGGGTCCTGTCCGTCGGACTGGTCGTCGAACATGGCGTACTGCTCCGAGACCGGGCGGAAGCGATAGGCCGCTCGCGGCTCGAAAAGGTGCGCCGTGCTCGAGGTCACGTCGTCGGTCAGCTGCTGGAGCGGCGTGATGTCGTCCAGGATCCAGTATCCCCGACCGTACGTGCCGACGACGAGGTCGTTGAAGTGCTCCTGCACGACGATGCCGTACATCGGGCTGTGCGGGAGGTTGGTGTGCAGTGACGTCCAGCTCTCTCCGTCGTCGAAGGAGGCGTACAGGGATGCTTCCGTGCCCAGGTAGAGCAGGCCCGGCCGCACCGGGTCCTCGTGAATCCAGCGTGTGTAGCTCAGGACGCCGTCGTCGACCCCGTCGGTGATGGGCGTCCAGCTCTGCCCGTAGTCGTCGGTCTTGTAGGCCCGGGCCTCGAAGTCGCCGACCTGGTGATGCTCGACCGCGATGTACGCCTTGCCGGCCTGGAAACGGGACGCGTCGATCCCGCGCACCACTCCGTCCGGCGGGAGGTTCGGGATGTTGCCCGTGACGTTCGTCCAGGTTGCGCCGTCGTCTCGGGAGACCTGGACGAGGCCGTCGTTGGTTCCGGCCCACAGCACGCCGCGCTCGACCGGCGACTCGTCGAAGGCGTAGATCACGCAGCAGTACTCGACGCCGATGTTGTCCGGCGTGAGCCCGCCGCTGATCCCCATCTTGCTGCGGTCGTTCGTCGTGAGGTCGGGGCTGATCACCTCCCAGCTCTGACCGCCGTTGCGCGTGCGGTGCACGACCTGGCTGGTGACGTAGAGCGTCTCGTTGTCGTGCGGGGAGATCAGGAGCGGGAAGGTCCACTGGAAGCGGTAGCGCACGCTGTCGGCCGGATGCCCGATCGTCGTCTCGGGCCAGACCTCGACTTCACGATACTGCTGGTTCCGGGCATTCCACCGCACCACGATCCCGCCGCCGGCACCGGCTCCGGACGCGCTCGACCAGACGATGTTCGGATCGGTCGGGTCGGGCGTCGCGAACCCGCTTTCCCCGCCCCCGACCGTGTGCCAGAGGCCGCGGGCGATGCGGCCCCCTCCGAAGAGACCGCCGGCACGGGCGTTGGACGGGCCACGGGCGGACGGCCCGTCCTGGCGGTTCCCCATGACGTTGTACGGGATCGCGTTGTCGACGGTCACGTGATACATCTGCGCGACGGGGAGCTGCATGCGGAACCAGGTCTCGCCCCGGTTCTCCGACAGGGAGACCCCACCGTCTCCGCTCACGATCTGCCGGTCCGGGTTGGTGGGGTCGATCCACATGTCGTGGTGATCCCAGTTCGGCCCCTGGAGGAATCCGGCGGCGGTCGACGTCAGGCCACCGTCGAGCGTCGTCGAGTACGCCGCCGCGATGAAGTACGCCTCGTTGGCGTTGTCGGGTGCGGCTTCGCAGCGCGTGTAGTAGGCGGTCCGCCCCGCGAAGTCGCGATTGTGACTGGTCAGCTGCCACGTTCCGCCTCCGTCGTCCGAGCGCCAGAGCTCGCCCCCGTCGGTCTCGCCCCCCTCCCAGGGGACTCCGTCCCCCGTCTCGATCAGGGCGTAGATGCGGTTCGAGTCGTCCATGCTCATGCACAGCGCGATCTTTCCGATCTGCCGCGTGGGCAGCCCGTTGCCCTCGAGTCGCGTCCAGGTCGTGCCCGCGTCGCGCGACATCCAGATGGCGCTTCCCGGACCGCCGGAGGTCCGCGTCCAGGTGCGCAGCGCGATCTGCCAGGTTCCCGCAAAGAGGATGCGGGGGTTGTTCGGATCCATCACGAGGTCGCTCGCGCCGGTCTCCTCGTCGACGAAGAGGACGTGCTCCCACGTTTCGCCGCCGTCCATCGAGCGGTAGACGCCGCGTTCGCGCTGAGGCGCGTACCCGTGCCCGACGGAAGCCGCGTAGACGATGTCGGGGTTGGTCGGGTGGACGATGATGCGGCTGATCCGACCGGTGGCGTCGAGCCCCATGTGCGTCCACGTCTCCCCCGCGTCCGTCGACTTCCAGACGCCGTTGCCGATCGAGACGTTGGAGCGCAGGAACGGCTCGCCGGTGCCGGCCCACACGATGTTGGGGTCCGACGGCGCCACGGCGATCTCCCCGATCGCGTGCACGGGGTAGTCGTCGAAGATCGGTCGCCAGTTCAGGCCGGCGTCGTCGGTCTTCCAGATCCCTCCCGAGGCGGCACCCGCGTAGTAGGTGAAGCGATCGCCGACGACGCCGGTTACCGACGTGACGCGGTTGCCGACGGGGCCGATGTGCCGGAAGGGCATGGACTGGAGGTCGGCGGTGGCCACCTCCTGCGCTCCGGACGAGCCGGGGACGAGGCTCGCCAGCGCGGCGAGTACGAACGTGCGTAGAGCCCTTCCGAAGACGGGACGGGTCGCGAAAGACATGTCCTTCTCTCCTGGCAGGTGCGTGGGAGGTGGAAGACGAGGACGAATCGAGTCCTCCGGCCGACGGTGTCGAGGCGGAGGGGGATGATACGCCGAGGGTCGGGGCTACCGCATCCCTGCCGGCTCGAGACGAAGGATGCGGGTGGGCGGACCGTCCTCCCATCGGGCCCCGCCGTCGATCGCGAGGTACAGGTGTCCCTCCGCATCCTCCGCCACCTCGCGGATCCGTCCGAGGTCCTGCAGGATCGTCTCTTCGCGATCGACGACCACGCCGTCCAGGCGAAGGCGGACGAGGCGCTGTCCGCTCATGCCGCCGACGAACATGTCCCCCCGCCATTCGGGGAACGCGTCCCCCTCATAGAAGAGCAGGCCGCTCACGCCGATGGAGGGCACCCAGACGTGCGTCGGCATCTCCATGCCCTCTCGACGCGTGCCCTCGTGGATGGCCCGACCGCTCCGGTAGTTGACTCCGAACCCGACGACGGGCCAGCCGTAATTCGCGCCGGGGCGGAGGAGGTTGACCTCGTCTCCGCCCTGGGGACCGTGCTCGTTGAGCCACACCTCTCCGGTCCCGGGCCGAACGGCGAGCCCCTGCGCGTTGCGGTGCCCGTACGTCCAGATCTCCGGTCGGGCGTCGCCCTGGCCGACGAACGGGTTGTCGTCGGGCACGCGGCCGTCATCGTGCAGGCGAAGCGTGGTGCCGTTGTGGTTGAAGAGCTGCTGCGCAGGGTGCTGCTCGAGATCTCCCACGGAAGGCCACTGTCGGTCTCCGAGGGTGACGAACATGTAGCCGCGCCCGTCGAACGCGAGTCGGCCGCCCCACATGGAGCTGCGCTCGCTGCCGTTCCCGTGCGCGTACGCGTGGAAGATCTCCTCGACGTCGTGGAGCCTGTCGTTCTCGAATCGTCCTCGCGCGACGGCCAGCGTGCCGAGCCCGCCCGCGCCGGGCTTGACGTAGCTCAGGTAGAGAAGACGGTTGCGCTCGAAGTCGGGGTGCAGCCGCACGTCGCGCAGACCCGCCTGCTCGAGCCCGTTCATCGCCATCGCCCCGCGACCGAGCGCCAGGATCTCCGGAAGGCCTTCGACGGAGTCGGGCAGGAGCACCCCGTTCCGGACGATACGCAGGCGTCCGGGACGTTCGGTGACGAGCAGGTCGCCTTCGGGCGTGAAGGCCATGGACGACGGATTGACGAGCCCGCTCGCCACCTCGACGACGCGAAAGTCGTGCAGCGCCGTCGGGAAGACCGCATCCGGGGACGGTGTGGTGTCCTGGGCGTCGAGACCGGCGGCGAGCAGTCCGACGGCGAGCAGCGCGGGGAGGGGAGAGATCTTCATCATCCGGCGAAGGTACGCCGTCCACGGCGCCCCCGCGATCGGCCGCCGAAGGCCCCGCCTGTCGAGGGTTGACTTGCCCGTTTCCGAGCGGCGTGATAGCCGTCAGGACGTTTCGAGCCTTTCGTCCCGGAGTCGATATGCGTTCCCTCCCGATCCTTCCCTTCCGCGAGCCGGGTCGATGCGGCCGGTGGACCGGTGCGCGCGCCGCGGTAGCGGTCACCCTCGGTGCCCTCTCACTCGGGGCGTGCGGGTCCGACTCCTCCGGATTCCCCTCGGATGCGGTGGCGTTCGAGGGCGCGCGCGTGATCGTCGGCGACGGAGCGGTGCTGGACGGCGCCACCGTCGTCGTTCAGGGCGGTCAGGTCGCCGCGGTCGGGTCGCCCTCGGAGCTCGACGTCTCCTCCATCGAGAACCGGTTCGACCTTTCGGGCAAGACGATCGTGCCGGCCTTCGTCAACGCGCACGTCCATCTCTCCTCCGACCGCCCGGAGCGTGCCGAGCAGCTCCAGCACTACGCCTTCTACGGCCAGTCTGCCGTGATCAGCCTCGGCCTCGACGACGGCGACATCGGGTTCCAGATGCGGGACGAGGTGGTGCCCATGGGGGCCCGTTCGCAGACGGCCGGTCGGGGGATCACCACTCCCGAGCCCGGCCGCTCCGAAGTTCCCTACTGGGTCACCACGGAGGAGGAGGCACGGGCTGCCGTGAGGGAGCTCGCCGAGCAGCGCGCGGACTTCGTGAAGATCTGGGTCGACGACAGGGGCGGGCAGTACGAACGGCTCTCGCCCGCGTTGTATTCCGCGGTCATCGACGAGGCTCACGCTCACGGAATGCGTGTGACGGCTCACATCTTCCGCCTCGAGGACGCCAAGGGTCTTCTCCGAGCCGGCGTCGACGCGTTCGCGCACGGGATTCGAGACCAGGACCTGGACGACGAGCTGCTGGCGCTCTGGGCGGAGCGGCCCGAGGTGGTGCTCGTCCCGAATCTGCCGGGGCCGGGCGTGCCTTCCGACGTCTCCTGGATTTCGACGGTGCCCATGGATCAGCTCGACCGGATGCAGGAGGCCGCCTCTCAGGAGCGGCCGGCCGCCCAGGAGTCGTTCGGCATCCAGGCGCGGAACCTCGCCCGGCTGAGCGAGGCGGGCGTGCAGATCGCGTTCGGAACGGACGGCAGCGCGCCCTGGGCCGTACACCAGGAGCTCGAGGACATGGTGCGGACCGGCATGTCACCGGCGGACGTGATCGTGGCGGCTACGGCGACGTCGGCCCAGCTCCTCGGCTACGACGAGCTCGGGACGATCGAGGTCGGGAAGAGCGCCGACTTCGTGGTGCTCGACGCCAATCCGCTGGACGACATCACGAACACGCGCAGGATCTCCGCGGTCTACCTGCGCGGCGAGCGCCTCGACCGCGCCGAGCTCGCGGAGAAGTTCCTGCGGCCGCGGGCGCAGTAGCGGCGCGCGTCGCGGGGGCGGGTCACCCTAGGCCCGCCCCCGCGCTCGTCATCGGTCCGTGGTCACGCGTGGCTTGTCCGGGCGCAGGTGCCGGTCGAACCACCTCATGATGACCTTCGAGACCTCCATCTGCAGCTTCGGCTCACGGGGTCCGTGCGGTGTTCGCGGCAGCACGATCATCTCCGTGGGCACGCCCAGCCTGCCGAGCGCCCTGTAGAACTCCTGACCCTGGGTGAAGGGGACGCGCAGGTCGTTCTCCCCGTGGATCACCTGGGTCGGGGTCGTGACGTTCTCGATCCGGTACATGGCGGAGTGGCGCTCGTAGCCCTCGTAGTCCTCCCAGAATTCCCGCCCGCCCATGTGCGCGACCAGGTACTCACCGATGTCGGTGGTCGTGACCATGCTGACGAGGTTCGGGAGGCCGGCCCCCATGCTCGCGGCCTTGAAGCGATCGGTACGGGTAACGGCGAACGAGGTCATGTATCCGCCGTAGCTCCAACCCATGAGAAGCAGCGAATCGGGGTGCGCCACGCCCATGTCGATGACCTCGTCGACCCCGGCCATCAGGTCGTCCATGTCGCCGTAGCCCCAGTCGCGCACGTTGGCGAACCGGAAGTCCCTTCCGTAGCCGGTGCTCCCGCGCGGGTTCGGTCGGAGGACCGCGTATCCCTCCTGCGCGAAGTACTGGATGTTGTACAGGGAGGCGCTGCCCGTGAACGACTGCACGAAGACGCCGGCCGGCCCCCCGTGCACGTTCAGGATCAGGGGGTAGCTGCGCGACGGATCGTAGTCGACCGGATAGGTGAGCAGCCCCTCGATCTCGAAGCGCCCGTCCTGCGATTGCCACGACAGGAGCTCGGTGCGCCCCATCTCCGGAATCGTGATCCCTGCGTGGAGATCCGTCACCGCGCGGGGCTGGAACGACGCCGTCGGCGAGACGTGAACGTCGACCGGGTCGCTCGTCGTCTGCCAGGAGAACGCCATCGCGTCGGCATCCCGGGCGAAGGAAGGGGCGCCGCTCACACCGGAGCCGGAAGTGATCCGGCGGAGACTCCCACCGTCCGCCGGAAGCTCGGTCACGTGACGCGTCGTTCCGATCGACTCGAGGAGCAGAACGGACGACCCGTCACGGCTCCACGCGAGGAGCCCTCCGCTTCGGTCGTGACTCTCCGCGAGCTTGCGGGGCTCCCCGCCGGTCGCGGGCACGACCCAGATGTCTCCGAGCCCGACGCGCTGGGCCGTCTCTCCCGACGAGACGAAGGCGATGGTGGTCCCGTCGGGCGACCAGCGAGGACCCGTGTCCGTCCCTCCGAGGTCGACGAGCGGAAGCACGTCCGAGGATCCGTCCTCGGCGACCGTGGAGATCGCCGAGGCGCGGGCGCCCTCGTCGAGTCGGGGGTCGGCCTGGTGGCTGAAGACGAACGCGCTGCCGTCGGGAGACCAGTCGAACGACGTGACGTGGAACGTGCCCTCGGTGTGCCGGATCGCCTCGGCGGGGCCCGCTCTCGAGGGATCGAAGGGGACCGAGTAGATGTGACTGTACTTGAAGTCCTGGTCGACGAAGATCGGGTCCCTCTTCTCCCGCCTCCGCGCCGCCTCCTCCTCGGTCTCCGGGTCGCGCATCAGATACGCGATGCGATCTCCCGACGGAGACCAGGCGTAGCTGCTCACGCCGGACTCGGCCTCCGTGAGCGGAAAGGCCTCTCCACCGCCGAGGGCGATCGCCCACACCTGTGTCCGTGGCCCGTCGTCCGACTCGTCGGACCGCGCCTCGCGGCTGCTGGTGAAGGCGAGCCAGCGGCCGTCCGGGGAGAACGACGGGTTGGACGCCGATCGCTCGCCGCGCGTGAACTGGACGGCCCGGGCTCCATCCGCGTCGACCACCCACACGTGGCTCAGATATTCGGACTGTTCCCCCTCGATCAGCGGAACCCGGACCACGTAGGCGATCCGAGTGCCGTCGGGCGAGATCGCCGTCTGCTGGACCACGTCGAACTCCATGCTCTTCTCCGGCGTCCAGCGAAGCTCCTGGGCGGAGGCGGCGGGTGCGAGAAGGACCAGGGTCGCCAGCCCGATCAGACGGGGAGCGAGGCGGAAGCGGTTCATCGGTCGACCTCGAGGGTGCGGGTGCACGATCGGTGCAACGTAGGAGGCGGCCCCCCGAACGGCGAGGCGGCCTCCCCAAGGGGCGACGCGGACCGGCGGGCGCGGGCATCGCGCGAAACCTCCGGGACCGGGTCCCGTAGGGCTCGGCACGGTCCGGACCGCTCGGGTCCGCAGTCAGGGAGGCAGAGAGTAAGGGTGCGACGTGGACCTTTGGACTGATCTCAGGTATGCCGGGCGGGGACTGCTCAGGAGCCCCGGAGTGACGGCGATCGCGGTCGTGGCGCTGGCCCTGGGAATCGGGCTCACCACCGTCATGTTCTCGATCGTCTACGGGGCCCTGCACCGGGGGCTTCCGTTCGACGGCGCCGAGCGCCTCATGCACCTGGAGCGGGCGAATCCCACGGAGGGCATCTCCTCCATGGAAGTCACCATCCACGACTACCGCGACTGGCGGGAGCGTCAGCGCGCGTTCACCCAGCTGGGCGCCTTCTACGCCGGGACGGTGAACATCCGCGGGACCGAGCGGGCCGAGCGGTACGACGGTGGCTTCATGACCGCGAACTCGTTCGACATCCTGGGCGTCGCGCCGGTGCTCGGCCGCTCGTTCCGGCCCGAGGAAGAGGAGCCGGGCGCAACGCAGGTCGTCCTGCTCGGGCATCGCGTTTGGCAGGAACGCTTCGGAGGCGCGCCCGACGTCCTCGGTCGGACGGTCACCGTCAACGGCGAAGTCGGGGAGATCATCGGGGTCATGCCCGAGGGCTTCGAGTTCCCGATCCTGCAGGAGGTCTGGGTGCCCCTCCGGCTCGACCACCGGACGCTCGAGCGAGGCACGGGCACGACGGTCGAGGTCTTCGGGAAGCTGGCCGACGGCGTGACGCTCGACGCGGCCATGACGGAGTTCGCCGGCATCACGGAGCAGCTGGCGGCGGAGTACCCGGAGACGAACGAGGGCGTGACAGCCGTGATGAAGCCGTACACGGAGGAGTTCATCGGAGACGAGGAGCGGGGGATCCTCTACTCGATGCTCTTCACGGTCGTGCTCGTCCTCGTGATCGCCTGCGCCAACGTGGCCAACCTCCTCCTCGCGCGGGCGGCGGTCCGTACGCGAGACCTGGCCATTCGGAGCGCCATGGGAGCGGACCGCTGGCGGGTCGTCTTCCAGATGCTGTCCGAAGCGGTCGTGCTGGCGGCCGTCGGAGCGGTCTTCGGCACGGGGATCGCATGGATCGGAATCACGTTCTTCGACCGCGCGGTGTCGGTGACCAATCCGCCCTTCTGGCTCGTGTTCAAGCTCGATCTTCCGATCCTGCTGTTCGTCATGGGGATCTCGATGCTCGCGGCGCTCGTCGCCGGCATCATTCCCGCCATCAAGGCCTCGAGCGCGGATCTGAACGCGGTGCTCAAGGACGAGTCCCGGGGTTCCTCCGGAATGCGCATCGGTCGACTCAGCCGCGTCCTGGTCGTCGGCGAGATCGCGATGTCGATGGCGCTCCTCGTGGCGTCCGGACTCATGGTGAAGGGTGTGGTCACGCTGGACAACGAGGAGTACGCCATCCCGACCGCAAACGTCTTCACGGCTCGCGTCGGCGTCTTCCCGGAGCGTTTTCCCGACGCCGAGGCCCGCGCGCGGTTCTGGGAGGACATCGAGCGTCGCGTGGCCGAGCTTCCGGGCGTGCAGGCCGCGAGCCTGACGGGGAGCCTTCCGTTGACCGGAGCCTTCGGAGGCCGCCTCTCGGTCGACGGTGAGAGCTACGAGGCCGATCGGGATCTGCCGTTCGCGCGCTTCGCCGCCGTCACACCGGGCTTTCGGGAGACCTTCGAGGTCGACGTGCTCCAGGGCCGTTGGCTGGAGAGCACCGACGGCATCGACGATCCGCTGGTCGTGGTCGTGAATCAGGCGTTCGCGGATCGCCACTTCGCCGAGGGGCAGGCGCTTGGGCGCCGCATTCGGCTCGGGGGGCTCCAGTCGGAGCAGCCGTGGCGCGAGATCGTGGGCGTCGTGCCCAATCACCGAATGGAGGGAGTGGGAGATCCCGGCGCGGAGGAAATCGACGGTCCCGGCTTCTACCTGCCGCTGGCCCAGTACGATCTGCGATTCGTATCCATCGCCGCGCGCGTGGATCGGGAGCCGCTCGCGCTGTCGGCCGGCGTGCGTGATGCGGTCGGAGCCGCCGATCCCGACACGCCGATCTACTTCGTGCAGACGCTCGAGCAGGCCATGGAGCAGAACCTCTGGTTCTACCGCATCTTCGGAAACCTCTTCCTCGCCTTCGGCCTGGCCGCGCTATTCCTGGCGTCCGTGGGCCTGTACGGCGTGATGTCCTTCAGCGTGAGCCATCGGGCGAGCGAGATGGGCGTCCGCATGGCGCTCGGAGCGCGGGCCGTGCAGGTCATGTCGCTCGTGATCCGCCAGGGCCTCGGCCAGATCGTCGTCGGTCTCGTGCTCGGTACGGGGCTCGCGATCGTGATCGCTCGTGGCCTCACCCTGCTTCTCTATCAGGTGGAGCCGTGGGACCCCGTGACGTACCTCGGCGTCTTCGCCGTGCTCATCCTGACCGGTCTGGTCGCATCGGCGGTTCCGGCCCGGCGTGCGACACGGGTCGACCCGATGGTGGCCCTCACGGCCGAGTAGTCGGTACCGCCGGTGCGCCGCGCGGCTCCGCGCGGTGCCCGGCGACCGGGTCGACGGCCTCGGTCAGTCCTTCGGCGGCCACGGGACGAAGGTGGACGTGCGCCGCACGTACTCCGCGTACCCGGGCTTCGAGCTCTTCAGCCCCTCCTCGAGCATGGTCACGCCGGAGACCTTGAGCAGGAGGAAGGAGATGAGCAGCGCTCCGATCACCGTCCAGTACGCGCCGCCTGCCGCGGCGACGAGATACAGCCCCCACCAGAGCACGAATTCGCCGAAGTAGTTGGGGTGCCGGCTGTATCGCCAGAGCCCCGCGTCGAGGACCCGGCCCCGGTTGCTGGGGTCGGCCTTGAAGCGGGCCAGCTGGAGGTCGGCGAGCGACTCGATCGCGAACCCGATCAGAAAGACCACGGTGCCCGCCACGTCCCCGGCCCCGAGCGGACGACTCGAGACGACGCTTCCGAAGAGGGGGGCCGAGATGACCCAGAGGAGTACGGCCTGGAGCCAGAACACGGTGAACAGACTCCTTCGCGCCCATCCGGGGCCGCCACTCGCGCGCATGGCCGCGTAGCGGGGATCTTCACCCTCGCGGCGGTTCCGGCGGAGGAGGTGATAACCCAGCCGGGCAGCCCACGCCGTGACGAGGACGAGCACCAGCAGCCCCCGGTCGGTGAAGCGCGCGTCCGTGACCAGGTAGGTCACGGTCACGAGCACGAAGCCCGGGCCCCAGAACGGGTCGACGATGCTGACGTCCTTCAGCCGGAGGCTCAGCGCCCACAGGAGCGTCATCGCCGCGAGGATGGCGACGAGCCCGGACATCGCGACGGATAGGGCGTCCGTGGGCATCTGATGGGCTCCGATGGGGAAACGGTGTGCCGAGTCTGTTGACGGGACGTCGCGCGACCGTCTATTACGGCGCCGCCCGAACCCCGGACCGAACGCCGGGGGCCGGTGCTCCCCGGGAGACCCGGGACCGCCCGGGGGGTTCCTGAAGTCGGAGAGTAGCCGCAGCGTGGGAGCACAGCCATGAGCAGCGTCGAGGTCGTCGACGTTCTCGTCATCGGTGGGGGCATCGCGGGGGGGACGTGTGCGCTTCGTGCCGCCGATGCCGGGTTCCACGTCTTCGCCGTCGTGAAGTCCTCGGACCCTCGCACCACCGCGACCGGCTGGGCGCAGGGGGGGATCGTCGGGGAGGGGGAGGAGGACCCTCCGGAACTGCTGGTGGACGACATCCTCGAGGCGGGTGACCACATCGGCTGGCGGCCTGCCGCCGAGCAGCTGGCGGAGGTGGGCCCCGATCTGGTGATGGATCTCCTGGTCGATCGGCTCGGGGTGCCGTTCGATCGGGAGGCTGGAGGGGAGATCGCGCGTACGGTGGAGGCCGCGCACTCGAGGAATCGCATCCTCCACGTCGGCGATGCCACCGGGTGGGCGATTCAGGAGAAGCTCACGGAGGCGATGCTGGCCAACGATCGTATCATGGTCGCTCCGGGCCACATGGCCGTCGACCTCATCACACGCTCGCACCACGATCCGGATCCGGGCCGCGCGTATACTGCCGACAGGGTGCTGGGCGCGTACGTGCTCGACGAGGTGACGGGCGAGGTGAAGACCGTGCTCGCCCGCTGCACGGTGCTGGCCACAGGTGGGCTCGGGGAGATCTTCCTTCACACGACGAACCCGACGGGCTCGACCGGCGACGGCTTCGCCATGGCATTTCGAGCGGGCCTGCCGATCCGGAACCTCGAGTACGTGCAGTTCCACCCGACGGCGTACTTCTCGCCGCAGGAGGAGCGCTTCCTGATCTCGGAGGCCGTTCGAGGGGAGGGGGCCTGGCTGGTCAACGCGCGGGGCGAGCGGTTCATGACCCGATACGCGCCCGAGAAGCTGGAGCTCGCGCCTCGTGACGAGGTCGCGCGCGCGATCCACGAGGAGATGGCGGCCACGGGGCATCCATGCGTCTATCTGGACCTCGCACGCCACCACCGGGAGGGGCTCGACATCGCGGCTCGCTTCCCGCACATCCACGAGTTTCTGCGGGAGCGGCACATCGAGATGGCCCGGGACAGGATCCCGGTCGTCCCGGCGGCGCACTATGCGTGTGGCGGTGTGCTGGTGGACCTCGAGGGCAGGGTGCCGAACATCGACGGCCTGTACGCCGTGGGTGAGGTGAGCTGCACGGGCCTCCACGGGGCGAACCGACTGGCTTCGACGTCACTCCTCGAAGGGCTGGTCTGGGGCTGGAGGGCGGGCGCGGCCCTCTCCCACGACGTGGAGCTCGGAGGGGCCGCCGAGCTCGGCGACGTGTACGCCCGCATTCCACCGTGGGATTCCGCGGATTACGAGGAGGAGGTCGACCCCGTCCTCTTCCGGCAGGACTGGAATTCGATCCGGCACACCATGTGGAACTACGCCGGCATCGTCCGGACGAAGAAGAGGCTGAAGCGGGCGTGCGACGACCTCGGGTATCTGAACCACCGCATCGAGAGGTTCTACCGATCCACGCGGCTCTCCAGACCGCTGCTCGAGCTGCGAAACGGGATCGTCACGGCACGCAGCGTCGCGGAGGCGGCCCGCCGGAACCCGCAAAGTCGCGGCTGCCACTACGTCAAGGAATAGCCGGGTCGAAGAGCCCGGGTTCGGGCCGCGCCTCAGCGGACGCGGAGGTCCGCCACCAGAACCAGGTGATCCGAGAGCGCTCCGGAGAGGCTCGCCTCGAGTCCGAGCCGATCGAGCACGGACGTCGGCAGGTCGCCGGTCGCGAAGACGAACCCGGAGACGGGCTCGACCCGGTCGGGCGGCAGGAGGAGGAAGTCGAGCCGGCCGGGCAGGAACGGGTCCGACGGGTTCTGCCACGTCGCGAGGGTCTGCTCACCGATCCGTCGGAGCGAGGCGGGCACGAGGAGGCGACCGTCGCGGCCGACGGCCAGCGTCAGCAGCGGATCGCGTGAGCCGACCAGGTTCAGGTCGCCCCCGATCAGGACGACCGGTCCCGTCGGCGCGGCGACCGCCTCGACCTCGGGCCCGCCCGGGGGCGCGTTTTCGAGCTCGTCATCGATCGCCGCCCGAAGGGTCCGCGCCTGCAGGGCCCGAAGTCGGTCGTGGGGGCTGCCCGCCCAGCCTCGGCTCTGCAGGTCGAGCGCCACGAAGAGGGCCGGAGTCCCCTGCAGGGTCACCCAAGCGCCCGCCGTGGACATCCCGCGTCGTCCCTCCGACTCGATCGCCTCGTGTGCCGTTTCCGGCAGCGAATCCCGCAGCGCGGTGATCGCGGCGGGGGCGTGCTGCAGGTCGAGGAGACGAGTCGCGGGCCGGACCTCCAGGTTCCTCGCGCCCACGACCGAGCGCTGTCGTCCGCCGGAGGTTCCGAGCGCGAAGCTCCACGATCCGAGCGCACTCAGGGCCGGGTGGCCGAAGAACCGTTCGAGGTCGGACGCTTCGGTGTCGCCCGGCAGCTCGTCGAGAAGAACCACGTCCGGCTCGAGTGCCGCCAGGAGGCGGGCGAAGTCGTCGGGGCGCCGGCGGAAGGACCCGTCGGACACGTTCCACTGGGCGACGCGGACCGTGCGCTCGGGACGAGCCATCCGCTCCAGGGCATCGGCTTCGGGAATCGGGGGAACGCCGACAGCGGCCTCGGTCTGCGGCTCGTAGGCGGCAGCCGGTGTCTGGTCGATCACCACGCCGCGTTCCTCGTAGACCAGTCGGATGTGAAGCGGCCCGTCGAGTCGCGGCAGCCCCGCATCGGGCGCTCCGAACCGGGCGATCCGCAGCTCGAAGGTCCCAGAAGCCCAGGTCGGCGCGACCACGACACCCAGAGCGTAGGCCGAAGTGGCGGGCCCCGGACCGTCGGAGCGTACGCTGCGAACGGCGGCGCCCAGCCCTCGGGCGCTCTCGCCGGGACCGGTTACGTGCGAGAGCACGACGTCGATCTCCGTTCCGGGCATCCCGAACAGGTCTCCACCGGTCCCGGCGTCGCCATCGGCGTCCACGAGCACGTGGAGGCTGCCCGGAAGCGTCTGGGCGTTGACTTCGGGGTCGAGCTCGATCGCCAGGTACAGCCAGTAGGGGTCGTCCTGAGCGCGCACGGTGTTCAGGTCGACGGTCCGCCCCGCTGCCGACGAGGAGCCTTCTCCGAGCGATGTCGAGGTCGACCACTCGTCCAGTGTGCCATCGACGCGTACCGCCTCGGAGACGCGAACCTCTGCCGTGACCGGATCCCGGTTGTCGGGATCTTCGCCGGCCGGACCGCATCCGGAGACGAGGGTCAGGACCGCGAGAGATGCTACGAGGCGGTCGGCGGCGCGGGTACGTCGCCCCCCTGCGGGGCAGGGCCGGCTCACCTCGCCCCGGGCCCCGCGCGGCTCGAGAGCTCCTGGACGACGCGGATGCCCGCGGCCCGAACGGCCTCCGCGACCGCGAGCTGATAGGTCTGCACGTACCATCGGCCGGCCTCCGACTCGAGCTCCTGGGTCGCACCCGCGAGCACGCTGTCGGGAACCGTCTCGCTCGCGTGAAGCGCCGTCACGACCGCGGCGTTGTAGCTGTCCTCGAGGCGGTCCAGGAGCTCGTCTCCCCGCAGCGGCACGAATGGCTCGGCCCGGGGGCGGAAGTGCGTCTCCACGAGGTGCGCCGCCTCCGACAGAGCCTGCTCCATCAGCACGAAGAAGTCGCCCGTGCCCCGGGCCTCCGTCCATCGCGCCACCAGCCGGATGCGGACGACGGACGGGGGGTCGACCGTGTACTCGGTCAGCCACTCTTCGAGCGACAGCGGCGGCTCGTACGCCTCGACGATGCGACGCGCTTCGGCGCTCGAGCCCTCTTCCAGCCAGTCCAGAACCTCCTGCAGGCGGCCGGGCGGCGCCTCGTCTTCCAGAAGCGACGCGATGTCCCCGCGGAGGAGATCCGGAGCGAACGCGGTCTGCACCGCCGGAACGAGCCGCTCCAGCTCGTCGTCGGTCAGGTCGCCGGCCAGCAGGGCTACCTGGCGCGTGAAGGCGCGGGCGCGTGCGTCGATGACCGACTCGATCCCCGAGGCGGTGAGGACGCGGTCCGCGAGGCGAGCCTCGGGGGTGGCGGGCGCATCGCCGTCGGGTCCCCCGCCGGCCACGGCACCGGAGCCCGACGCGCACGCGGTCGCGATGGCCAGAATCGCCAACGCGCCGAAAGGTGCGCCCCGCACCCGCCCGAGGCGGACCGAGGGTGGAGGGATCGGCGTCATGCCATGGTTACGCGACGGTGGCGCGGTCGAGGTACGGAATCGGAATATTTCATTGTACTGCTCTGCACCCCACCCGTCTCGACCTCCAGGATCACGATGTCGTCACCCTCCCTACCCTCGAGTCTCCTGTTCGTCGCCGTGGCCTTGCTCGGCGCGTGCTCGCCACCGGAGGCTCCGAGCCAGGACGCATCCCGTTCGATCGCGTTCGGCGAGCGCCCGACGAACGTGATCTTCTTCGTCTCGGACGGCGCAGGCGCGGCGCACTGGACGCTGGCCGCGTACGCGGACGAGAACCTCGCCCTCCGGCAGATGAAGACGGTGGGTCTGGTGGACACCCGCGGCGCGGATCATACCGTGTCGGGGAGCGCCCCGACGGCTACGGCCTATGCGACAGGCGTTCGCTCCGTGATGGGGGCGGTCGGCGTCGATGCGAATCTGAGCCCTGCCCAGAACCTGATCGAGCACGCGATGGCGCGGGGCATGAGCACTGGAGTGATGACCACGACCGACCTCGCGGATGCGACGCCGGCGGCGTTCACCGTGCACGTTCCGTCCCGTCGAGCCATGGACGAGATCGCCCGGCAGATGGTGACGAAGGGCGTCACCGTCCTCATGGGTGGAGGACGCGCCTACTTCCGCCCGGAGAGCCGTGCCGACGGCCTGGACGTGCTGACGCAGGCGCGCGAGTCCTACACCTACGTCTCCTCGATCACGGAGCTCCGCTCCCTGGACCCCGACACGGTCGATGCGCTGCTCGGCCTCTTCTCCGACGGTCCGATGGGCGTCGTGGAGGACCGGGGCCCGGACGCGCTGAGCCAGATGGTCACCTCGGCGCTCGACATCCTCGGTCGGGATCCGGACGGCTTCTTCCTGATGGTGGAAAACGAGCAGTCGGACGAGCAGTCGCACGATAACGCCGGCCAGCGGACGATCACGGAAGAGATGCTCGACTTCGATCGGGCCGTGCGGATCGCGCTCGAATATCAGTCGATTCACCCCGAAACGCTGGTGATCGTGACGGGAGATCACGAGACCGGGGGCCTGGCGCTGGCCTATGACGACGAGGTGATCCGTTCCATCTCGATGCGCTGGCCCACCAGCGGGCACACCGGCACGCTGGTGCCGCTGTTCGCGTCCGGTCCGGGGGCGGAGCGCTTCGGTGGGATCATCCGCAACGACGAGGTCGGTCGGATCCTTCGCGATTTCCTGATCGACCGCTGACCGGCGGTCGACCCCTGCGGGGGGTCAGTCGCCGTTCAGGCCGCCGTGCAGCATCTCCCCGAGCCAGTGCCCGGCGCGCTGCACCTTCGCACGCACGTAGGGCAGGTTGTGCCGGTTCAGCGTTCCGTGCAGCGGCGTGCGGTCGACGACCCGGATCCCCCCCTCTTCCAGCGCGCGTAGCTTCTCGGGGTTGTTGGTGAGGAGCTGGACGCGATCGATGCCGAGGTGCCGGAGGATGCCCACGGCGCCGTGGTACCTGCGCTCGTCCGCGCCGAAGCCCAGGACGCAGTCCGCGTCGACCGTGTCGAGGCCTTCCTGCTGCAACGAGTACGCGCGGAGCTTGTTGCCCAGACCGATCCCTCTGCCTTCCTGCTCCAGGTAGAGGAGCACGCCGCCACCGGTATCGCTGAACATCCTCAGGCTGCGACGGAGCTGCTCGCCACAGTCGCACCGGAGGCTTCCGAACAGGTCGCCGGTGAGGCACGCCGAGTGCAGTCGGACCGGGACCGGGTCGGGCCAGGCCTCGCGATCGCCGATGAGGATGGCCACGTGCTCGGTGAGGTGGTTGGCCTCACGGAAGAGCATGAACCGGACGTCTTCCGCCTCCTCGAGCGGGACGGGGGCGTCGCTCACGTACGTGACGTCGACGCGGGCGTCGTGCTCACCGGCCAGGTCCGCGACCTGATCGGCGCGCACGGTGAGGATCACGCCGTTGGCTACCGCGTCCGCCAGCTCCGGAACGCTGTCGAGGTCCGTCTCGACGGCGACCGAGGCGGGAAGCATGCGGCCCAGGCGGGTCAGGGTCAGGCCCGCCCATTCCCCCGGGCTCGCCTCGCGCACACGGAGTTGCTCGATCCCCTCGACCTTCGGGCTGGTCGCGAGGCGAAGCACGTCACCGTGGGCCTCGCCTCGGAGGCCGATGCTGACCGCCGTTGGAATCGAGTCCGCAGCGTCGCGACGGAGACCCATGGCCGCTGCCCTGTGCCCGGTGACGATCAGGCGGACGGGGCCGCAGCCGAGGTCGTGCAACGTCTCGAGGGCTTCTTGGCTCAGCCCCTCCACGGCCGACACGAGGACGGCGCGTCCCGTCCCGTCGGCCTCGGAGGGTGTGATCAGGACGGCTCGACCTCGTTGCAGGTCGAAGAGGCCTCTTTCTGCTTCGTACATGACGGCGGTCGCTGCTTGTTCTGGTGCCGGTTCCGGCTGGGCGAGAAACATATGTCCCTCCCGACGGGGCCGTCCAACGGACGGGCCGTGAGCCGGGACGTGGAGCTCTTCGGGGCGGACGACTTCGGTGGGCGTCGTGAGAAGGCCGAGACGCTCGAGGGCACGACCTCGCGACGCGAGGCTCGTCCACCGTACCAGCGGCGTGCCCAGGAGGATCCCGGCGAAGATCGGAGTGAGCCAGAGAAAGAAGGGGGGTGACAAGGCCAGCGTTCCCCCCGCCCAGGCGGCTCCCACCGTTGTGGCGGCCGCCGTCACACGCGCCGCCTCCTTCCAGGAGATCCGGCGACCCTCGCGTTGCTGCGGGCCCCACACCACGTCGTGTCCGGTGACGATCCCGAGCACGAAACGCGTGTGGAAGAGCATCATCAGCGGTGCGACCAGCACGGAGAAAAGCGTCTCCAGCAGGCCACTCCCGACGAGGGAAGGGATGCCTCCGAAGTGCGCGCGGCGGTGGCTGGCGGCCAGCAGGATGCCGAGCAGCTTGGGAAGGAAGAGGATGCCCGCCGTCACGGCGAGCAGTGGCGCGACCGTCGGCAGCATGAGCGGGAGGCCCACTTCTGCGGCGGAGGTCGGCGCCACGAGGACGGACGCGCTGAGCGAAGGGACGAGCACGTAGGCGGTGCTGGCCAGCAGCATGAGGAGCCAGAGCACCGACGACAGGTAGCCCATGGCGCCCATCGCGAAGTGGATCCGGCTCACCGGATGAAGCCCCCGCAGCCTCAGGAGCCGGAGGTGCTGGATGCTTCCCTGGGCCCATCGTCGGTCACGTTTCGCGAAGTCCGGAATGTTGCCCGGGACTTCCTCCCAGCTTCCCTCGAGGTCGGTGAGAAGGTAGACGCCCCAGCCGGCTCGCCGCAGGAGCGCGGCTTCCACGAAATCGTGGCTGAGCACGGGCCCTCCCAGAGGCGGCCGACCGGGCAGCACCGGCAGTCGGCCGTGGTCGACGAAGGGCTGCATCCTGATGATCGCGTTGTGACCCCAGTAGTTGGCTGCGTCCCCCTGCCAGAAGCTCTGACCCGCCGCGAGCATGGGGCTGTAGAGCGCGGCGGCGAACTGGACGAAGCGTCCGAAGAGGGTAGTCTGCCGCGCCGGAATGGGCACGGTCTGCAGCAGCCCCGCCTGAGGGTTCGCCTCCATGACCCGCACCAGCTCCACGATGGTCGAGCCGGCCATCACGCTGTCCGCGTCGAGCACCACGATGAAGTCGTACTCGCCTGCGCATCGGGCACAGAACTCGGCGATGTTGCCGGCCTTGCGACCCACGTTGTCACGACGCCGGCGGTAGTGGAGGCGGTGGGGTCGCACGGCCTCGGCACGAAGGGCTCGCCACGCGGCCTCCTCGTCCCGGGCGTGCGCATCGTCGGTCGTATCGCTCAGCAGGTGGATGTCGAAGTGCTCCGCCTGACCGGTCTGGTCGAGGGAGCGCATCATGGCCCTCAGGCCCCCCATGATGAGGGCGGGATCCTCGTTGTGGGCCGGCATGACCAGTGCAGTCCGGGTGGTCAGGGGAGTCGCCGCAGCGTCGGAGCGGACCGGTGGGGCGTCCGGAGACGGGGGTGCGCCCGGGTCCGGGACAGGCCGGAGGGTCAGGGGGTCGCGCCGTAGCATGCCGAGCGCGAATCCGAGGACGGCGTTCCAGAACGAGACCGTGATCCACGCGAAGGTCGGCACGAACAGGGCGAGGATGACCACCTCGAGCACCGTGATGCCGGCCGCCCCGACGATGTCGAGCATCATCAGGGTGGCGAGGGCGGTCGTGGTCGAGACCAGCGACGCGAAGACCCAGCGGCGCGTCCGCGCCGCCGGGACGACCAGGCGGCGATCCGGGCGAGGGGTGGCCATCATGGGTGCTCCGGATACCAGGCGTAGCTCCACGTCTCCGTGAGCGGACGCCCGCCGGAGGCCAGATATACGCGCATGTCGGGAGGACGGTCGCCTCCGGCCCGGACCCGGAAGGAGGCGCGCCACCCGGCTCCGTCGGGCAGGGGCTCGGCCCGCACGTCGTCGATGCTGCCGGCCAGGGTCTGCGCGATCACCTCGACGGCGGCATCGGGCCCCAACCCTTCGAGCGGGCCTCCTCCGAAGTCGATGACGAACCTGCGGGAGCGGGTCGCGTCCTCGGCCGGAGCCCCCGGGAGGCTCGTGCTCCCCACGCGAGTCCTCACGACCTGGCCGAGGGTCTGCTGCGGGAGGCGCGCTTCGAACGTCGAGACCGTGTATCGGTACCGCCGGGCGTCGCCCGCCAGGAAGGGTCCGTCCGGCACCCAGTACGCGGCGATGTTGTCGTTGAACTCCGTGTCGGTCGGGATCTCGAGGAGCTCGACACCGCCCGGTCCCCAGCGATCCGTGCTGTCCACCCGAACCCAGGCGCTGGGTCGCAGGTGGTAGCGCGCCTCGAGATCCAGGTACGTATCGAAGTCCCTGGCCCGCTGAGCCAGCCCGAACCCGAGCGGATCGACGTCTCGCAGCGAGGTCACGCGGAGACCCCGACGGTTGCCGAGCGGGCGCCAGATCCACTCCTCGGAGCGCGTGTGCATGAGGAGGCCGTCCGAGTCGTGCACCTCGGGGCGGAAGTCGTCGAAGGCTCCCGCGAGGTTCGCGTCGTAGAGGAACATGCTGCTCAGTGGGGCCACTCCGAGCTTCACGACGTCGGTGCGGGCGAAGAGCCGGGCGTCGACCACGAGCTCGGTGCGGTCGCCCGGCACGAGCGCGAATCGGTAGGCTCCCGTGACCGAAGGACTCTCGAGCAGAGCGTGGACGATGAGCGTATCCGCATCAGGGGCCGGGCGAACGAGCCAGAACTCGGTGAAGTCGGGGAACTCTTCCGGCCGGTCGCTGGCCACGTCGATCGCGAGGCCGCGTCCGGACAGCCCGTAGACCTGGCCCGGTCCGACGAGCCGGAAGTAGGAGGCGCCCTGAAATACCGCGACCTCGTCCATTCGATCCGCGTCGTTGAGCGGGAAGTGCACGCGGAAGCCCGCATATCCGAGCCGGTCGGCCACCGGGGCGACCCGCTCCCGCACGCCGGCCGCCGGCCCCTCGTACCGGAACAGATCGGGATCGAAGGGGAGGGCGCGTACCGAGTCGTCGACCACGTGCAGCCGCACCGGCTTCGTGAACAACGAACCCGGATGGAAGAGCTGGACCTGAAACCGCCCCTCGCTCGACCAGAGCGCGGCGTCGGGACGAAAGCGGATGGCCCGGTGGCTGTCGTAGTCGAGCTCGTCGAGCCCCCCGGGCAGGGACGTCGGTCGCGGGCGGTAGGGTGCACGAGCGAGCGCGCGGGCACGACGCTCGACGAACGCTTGGAGACCCGCCGGGGTAGGCGCATCTTCGACGACTTCCTCCGCGGGCGAAACGGGCTCCGGCTGGTCTGGAGCTGCCCCGACGGCCTCCGGGTTGGCCCCACGTCCCGTCGGAGGTAGTGTGGACTCCGCCCCGGGGTCGCGCTCGCACCCGCCGGTGAGCACGATCACGGATGCCAGGGCGCAGCGCAGGAACGGCGAAGCCGACATCGGACTCCGAATGCCGCGAACGGGCCAGATGAACGAAAAAGCCGGCCGCCGGACGGCCGACCCCGGCCATGGCCGAGCGGAAGAGGACAGGGAACGGATACGGCTGTTGAGGCTGATCGGGGCCCTGGCGGTTGTCAATGGACTCCTCCTCGTACCCGACTTCATCCTGCTGCGCGGCGAGGGCGCGGCGTGGGTCGCCCTGGAGGCGCTCGTGATCGTCGGGGTCTTCGGGCTCCTGCCTCGGCGCCGTTCGACCTGGATCGCCGCCGCGACGGTGGCGACCGTCGCGGTCGTCGCGTTCCTCCTCGAGACGGCGGAGACGGCGACGTGGCTCGCGCTGCACCGTCCGCTCAATCTCTACATGGACGTCTGGCTCGCCGATTCCGTCCACCATCTGCTCGTGGGGACCCTGGGAGCAGTGCCCGCGGTGCTGTCCGAGCTCCTGGCCGTCGGAGCACTGATCGGGGTCGGCATCGCGGCGGCCGGGCTTCTGGCAGGGTCCGCGCGCGAGCCGGGCACTGCCGTCCCACGCACGGCGGTGCTCACCGTGGCGGGGGTCGTTTCGGTCGGCTTCACGGTCGACAGGGTCGAGCCGCTCGCGCCGCGCGTCGACGCGCCACTGGTCAGGCTGATCCGCGATCAGGTGACGCGATACGTAGACACGCGCCGGGACCGCGCGCGCTTCGTCGCCGAGCTTTCGGAGGCGCGGAGCAGCTACGCCGATACCCCGGGCCTTCTTGCCGGGCTCGGCGGCAGGGACGTGATCGTGGCGTTCGTCGAGTCGTACGGGGTCTCGGCCATCGAGGATCCGCGCTACGCACCGGTCGTGGGACCACAGCTCGACGATCTCGGCCGCCGGATGAAAGACGCCGGGCTGCACGTCGTCTCCGGGCGACTCGTGGCGCCCAGCCAGGGAGGTCAGTCGTGGTTCGCCCACGGGTCCCTGCTCAGCGGCCTCTGGCTGGACAACCAGGTCCGCTACGAGCTCATGCTGGGGTCCGGACGGGAGACGCTGATCGACGACTTCCGGAGCGCCGAGTACCGGACGGTCGCGCTGATGCCGGCGATCACGATGGCCTGGCCCGAGGGGATTCGCTTCGGATACGACGAGGTCTACGCGCACGAGGACATCGGGTACGCCGGGCCTCCTCTCAACTGGGTGACCATGCCCGACCAGTTCACCTGGTCCTTCCTCGAGCGCACCATTCGGACGCGGGAGCCCTCCCGGCCGCTCTTCGCGGAGATCGGGTTGATCAGCAGCCACGCGCCGTGGACGCCCATCCTTCCGGTGCTCGACGACTGGGAGGACATCGGGGACGGAAGCGTGTTCCAGCCGTGGGAAGGCGCCGGGGAGCCACCCCAGGAGTTGTGGCGCGATACCGACCGGGTCCGTGAGCACTATGCGATGTCGGTCGGATACGCCGTCGGCGTCGTGACCTCGTATGCGGAGCGCTACGTGGACGACAGCACCCTCCTGATCGTGCTGGGCGACCATCAGCCGGCTCCCCTGATCACCGGAGACGACGCCCCGTGGGACGTCCCCGTCCACGTGATCTCCGGCGATCCGGACCTTCTCGAACCGTTCCTGGACTGGGGGTTCGTTTCGGGTGCATGGCCGGGCCCGGGCGGTGAGACGCTCGGGGTCGACTACTTCCGCGACTGGTTCCTGCACGCGTACAGCGGCGACGCGATTCGTACGCCGGTGCGACACGCCGCCGGTGGCGCGAAGCCCGATGGCTGAGTGGCTCGGCCTGCTCCGCTCGCTCCTCGTCTACTGGAGGCCCGGGCGGCAGCGGGGACTCCGGCGCCTGTACTCGGAGCTCGTGCGCGAGGGCGACCTGGTCTTCGACGTCGGGGCTCATCTCGGCGACCGCTCCGTGGCCTTTGCCGAGCTGGGCGCCCGGGTGATTGCCTTCGAGCCCCAACCGAGGATCGCCCAGTGGCTGCGGAGGATCGTTCGAAACGATGCCCGGATCACCATCCGGAGCGAAGCCGTGGGGCGGGAGCCGGGGACGGCCCGGCTCGCGATCAGCCGACGCACCCCCACGGTGTCGACGCTTTCGGCGCGGTGGCAGGAGAGAATGGCGGAGTCCCACCCCGGCTTCGGGGGCGTGCGCTGGGACGACTCCGTCGAGGTGCCGGTGGTGACCCTGGACGCCCTCATCGAGTCCTACGGCACGCCGGACTTCTGCAAGATCGACGTGGAGGGCCACGAGCCGGAGGTGCTCGCGGGGCTCAGCCGGCCGCTTCCCGCCCTCTCCTTCGAGTTCGTGTCCGGTGATCTGACGGCTGCCGTGGCCTGCGTGCAGCGACTCGGGCGACTCGGGGAGTACGAATTCAACGTGGTCCTGGGAGAGGGCCGTTCGTTCCGCTGGGATGCGTGGCAGCCGCCGGAGGCGATCGTCGTGTGGCTCGGTGAAGGCGCGGACGGGGCCTCGTCCGGCGACGTGTACGCGCGGGTCCCGGGAGCGAGGACGTGAGCGGCCGGCAGACGGGCCCACGTTCGCATGCCGACGAGCCGGCCGGCCGTCCCGACGCGGAGCCGTCGCGGCGGGTCGCCGTCCTGCCGCTCGCGGCTACCGAGCAGCATGGACCTCATCTTCCGGCCACGACCGACGTGGACATCGGCCGGGGCATTCTCGCCGTCGCCCTCGAAGCCCTCTCCGGCGATGTCCCGGTGACGGTCCTTCCGATGCAGGAGGTCGGAGCGAGCGAGGAGCATCGTTCCTTTCCCGAGACGCTCAGCCTGGCGCCGCAGGATCTCGTGGAGATCATCGTTCGCGCCGGGTCGGACGTCGCGGCCTCGGGGATTCGAAGGCTGGTGCTGGCGAACAGCCATGGGGGCAACCGATTCGCGATGGAAGCCGCGGGCCTGCGTCTCCGTCGGGAGCTCGGCATGCTGGTGGTGAAGGCGCACTGGTTCCGCTTCGACCGCCCGCCGACCGTCGAGCTTCCGGACGCCGAGTGGCGGGACGGGCTCCACGGGGGTGCCGTGGAAACGGCCATGATGCTGCACCTGCACCCGGACCGAGTGAAGACGGACGCGATCGAGAACTTCGTCTCACTGGGGTCTGATCTGGCGAGAGATCTCCGCCGTCTCGCCCCGGAAGGTCAGGCGTCGTTCGCCTGGCTCGCCGAGGACCTCCACCCGCACGGTGTCGCCGGAGACGCGCGGCTCGCCACCGCGGAGATGGGCGCGCGCCTGGTGCGGCACTACGGGAGGGCGCTCGCGGAGGTCATCCTCGACGCGTGCGACTTCCCGCTCGCGCGGCTGCGCGCGCGCTGATTGGCGGTCGGACGGTGATCGACGAACGGTTGGCCTGGCGGCTGGTGCTCGCGGTTCGCGCGGAGACCGATCGAAGTCCTGACGGGTCCGGACGACCGCGGCTTCACGGGAGGGCAGACGAGGCGGACCGTCCGGCGAAACGGGTGGAGGCGGAAGGTGGTGGTGGCGCCTGGGTCGAGGTCGATGGGACGGGAGCCTGGACCGCCTCCTCGGAGGTGACGGAATCCGCTCGGGGAGTGCTGGATCTCTTCCTGCCGCTGGCCACGCGCAGCGCGTTCGTCGTCGGCCAGCTGGGCCAGAGCCTGGACGGGCGCATCGCAACGGAGACCGGCGCCTCGCACTACGTGACGGGGCCGGAGGACATCCAGCGGTTGCACCGGCTTCGGGCTCTGGTGGATGCCGTGGTGGTCGGTGCGGGCACGGTCTCGGCCGACGACCCACGTCTCACGGTCCGGGAAGTCGAAGGCGACAACCCCGTACGGGTCGTCATCGATCCCGAGGCTCGCCTCGACCCCCAGCGGCGGGTCTTTCTGGACGGCGAGGCACGCACGATCCTGGTGCGTCGCGCCGCGCCGGACGCGACGCGGGCACGATCTTCCGGAGACGAGATCGCCGTACCTTCACCGGGCCAGGGGCGACTCGACCTGTCGGAGCTTCTCGCAGCTCTGCGGGATCAGGGGCTCACCCGGGTCCTCGTGGAGGGGGGTGGGATCACGGTATCCCGATTCCTCGCAGCGGGGCTGCTCGATCGGCTCCACGTCACCGTGGCGCCCATGATCATCGGGTCCGGGCGACCCTCGGTCACGCTCGACCCGATCCGGAGCCTCACCGATGCGCTTCGTCCTCCGGTTCGGCACTTCCGTCTAGGCGACGACGTGCTCTTCGAGCTGGACCTCGGGCCGCGGCGCCGCTGAGCACGAGCGCGCCGGGCAGCGTCGAGACGAGCACCAGGAGGCCGTAACCCACCGAGATCGCCACACCGTCTTCGGGAGATAGGCCGACGCTGCTCCACAGTGCCGCGGCTGCCGCCTCCCGGATGCCCCACCCGGCCACGGAGATCGGCAGCAGCATCGTCATCAGCACGGGGGCGACCAGCGGGGCGAGCTGCCACCACGGAGTCCCGACACGGAGGGCCTGCGCCGCGCACAGATAGACGGCGATGTAGGTGGCGACCGTGAAGAGCGCGGAGCCGAGTTGGAGGATCGCGGCGTCGGGCGCGAGGACGGACCGCCGCGCGTCCTCCCACAACCTCTCGGCCGGGGACGTCCGGTCGGGCTCCGGGCCGAGGGATCGGGTCCCGGTCCGCAGGGCGACCCACACGAGCGCCGCGAGCCCGAAGACCAGGAGCATCGCGGCGACCGCGCGGAGCCGCGGCGAGAGCGTCGGCAGGAGCGAGACCGACGCGAGGGCGATCGCGGTCATGACCACCTGGCCCGAGAGGCGCTCGAGGACCACGGCACGGACCGCCGGGCCTGCGGGAGCGTCGGTCCGCGCATGCCGCCACGCCCGCGACACGTCACCGGTGACGCCTCCCGGCAGCACCTGGTTCAGGAAGTTGCCGAGGTAGTACTCGGCGAGCGCGGTTCGGAACGGAAGGGGGAGGCCGATACGCCCGGCCGTGAAGCGCCATCGCCAGGCGAGTGCGAGCGCCTGAGGCAGGGAGATGGCCAGGGCCGCGAGGACCCATCCCCCGTGGAGGTCCCTCAGTCGGGCGAGCACTTCGCCGGCATCCAGGAAGCTGGCCAGCGCCACGAGCACGCCGACGCTGATGACGATGCGGACGGCCGCCCGCGACAGCCGGTGCTCCATCGGGTCCGAAGTCCTCGCCTACCGCGCCGGAAGCGCGAGCAGGTCGACGTGGCCGACGACGAGCTCGAAGTCCTCCCGGGCGATCGACGCCCGACGCCGGTCGGCCCACGCGGCCCACCGCTCGCGGTCTGCCGGCTCCTCTTCGACGGCCGCTCGCAGCCAACCGTCGATGAGCTGACGGGTCAGGGAGGTATCGTCCGGCCCAAGCCGCCACGGGCTGGGCGCGAGGGTCGTGCGGTACCCGAGCCGCCGGAACGCCGCCTCGGCCACGGATCCCGCCACGGGTCCGAGCGCGGCGCCGTCGCCGAGGCCCTTGTTTCTCCGTTGATGTGCATTGACGCTGTCGCGGACACCCTGGTCGTCCGGGTCGTGGGAGCTCCAGCGGATCGAGCCGTCGTACGTGAGCGCGAGAAGCGCGGCGGCCTCCGCGCGCGCGGCAGTCTCCGCCAGCTCGACGAGCCAGGGCTCCGACGCGAGGTCGAGCAGCGCCGAGGCGGTGACGAGGTCCGCGGCGGGCACGTGGAGGCCAACGGCCTCCTCGAGATCGGCGTGGACCTCGGTGACGCGCAGGCCCGACACCGACGGGGCTGCGACCCGACGCAGCAGATCGGGGTCGTGGTCGATCAGCGTCCACGACTGGCGAGACGGGATACGCCGCGAGAGGTAACGCAGGTTCGAGCCCGTTCCGCAGCCGAGGTCGACGACGCGCGCGACCTCGGTGCCGCGCCCCTGCGCGGCCTCGACCCACCAGGCAGCCAGCGTCTCCGCGAGCCGATGCGCGCGGGAGCGATGATCGACCGGCTCGCGGAGCGTGAGCCAGTCGGCCTCGAACCGCTCCGGCTCCGGAGCGGAAGCCTGCCGGTTCATCCGGTCGCCTCGCCCCCGAGCTCGAGCAGCGCCCGCTCGAATGCCCCGGCGGACGCCTCCCAGTCGGGCAGCGTGCGCGCGTGTCGTCGGGCCGCTTCCGACCTCACCTCGCGCTCCGGCGAGCCCGGGTCGAGCAGGCGGCGGAGCGCACTCGAGAATGCCGTCGCATCCCCCGGAGGCACGAGAATCCCGGCCGAGTCGGGCACGGTGTAGGGGATCGCGCCACCGGTCGTGCTCACGACCGGAAGCCCGCGCGCGATCGCCTCGGCGAGCGCCATGCCGTACCCCTCGTAATGCGAAGCGAGCACGAACGCGGAGCTCTCCCGATACATCCCGTCGAGCGTCGCGGCGTCATGCTCGCCGACGAAGTCGACGCGCGAGCCGAGGTCGTACCGGGCGACGAGGTCGAAGACCTCCTGGGCGAAGGAGGGCGCTCGGTCGGTGCTCCCGGCGCAGATGCACGTCCAGGGGAGGTCCCGGCACCGGTGAAGCGCTTCGATCAGGACGTCGTGCCCCTTCCTCGGGGTGACGGTCGCGACGCACAGGAGGCGCGGAGGCTCTCCGGGCGGTGGCCCTTCTGCGAACGGAGCGGGCGCCGTTCCGGGAACGACGGCACGAACGCGATCTTCGGTCAGCCCGTATGCGCCGAGCCTGTGCGCGGTGTATCCGCTGGTCACGATCGCACCGCGGCACGCTTCGAGTGCCGAGCGCTCGCTTCGGGTGAAGTGCTGGCGCTCCGCGACGGAGAGTCCGGTCTCGTCCGCCAGTGGGTGGTGCACGAGCGACACGATGCGAAGCCGTTCTGCGTGGGTCCGGACGGGGGCGGGAAGCCCGCCCATCGCGAGCCCATCGATGACGATCAGGCTTCCGTGCGCGATCGCCGTGAGGGTCTCCTCGAGCGACCGGCGTGCGTCGTCGTCACCCTCGGGGAAGCTTCCTTCGAGGTTGTGGACGTCGACCTGCCATCCCCCCTCACGCAGGCCTCGCACCATGTGCGCGTCGTAAAGGTATCCGCCGGTCTTCTGCTCGAGCGGGCCCGGAACGACGAAGTGAAGGCGATGCGAGGTCACACCGGCCCTTCGAAGCTGCCCCAGGCGACGTGGGACTCGTTGAGCTTCACACGGATCGACGTCACGCCGCGCGCCCCTTCGCCGAGCCTGCCCGCTTCGATCGCCTCGACGAGCCGCTTCCAGATCTCGTGCGCGAGAAACTCCGTCGTGGTGTTCTGTCCGGCGAAGTCCGACATGTCGTCGAGGTTCCGATAGTTCATCGCCTCGAGGATCTCGCGCAGCTGCACGCTGGCGAGTCCTATGTCGACCACGAGCCCGTCGGTGTCGAGCTCGGGCCGACGGAACGTGGCGTCGACGACGTACGTCGCCCCGTGCAGACGCTGTGCGGGACCGAAGATCTCTCCCTGGAAGCTGTGCGCGATCATGAAGTGATCTCGGACGTTCAGGCTGTACATCGCGGTAACCTCCGGCGGAGGATGGGGTTTGGTGGTGGAATCAGTCGTAGCGGATCCGATGGCACAGGACGCCGGTCACGTCGCCGCCGGTCAGTCGCTGCATCAGCTGTGGGAGCTGGTCGAACGGGCTCTCGCCCGTAATCAGCGCATCCAGCGCCGGTTCCTCGAGCAGGCTCAGCGCCAGCTCCATTCGGCGCCCGTGTGTCCAGCGAGGCTGGCGGTGCGCCGGAATGCGGCCGACCTGGCTGCTCCGCAGCGTCAGGCGCCGGTGGTGGAACGCCTCCCCCAGCGGGAGCGTCACCGGACGATCACCGAACCAGCTCAGCTCGAGCACGGTCGCTTCCGGGCCAGCTGCGGCGAGCGCCTCGACGAGGCCCTGCGGGTTCCCGCTGGCGTGGACGACCAGGTCGGCGTCCGCGGAGCCCGGTGGGGACGAACGGAACGTCAGCCCGAGCGCTTCGGCGGTGGCGGACCGGGACTCGTCCGGGTCGATCAGGGTCACGCGCGCGCCGGGGAGCGCGTTGCACAGCCATGCGACGAGCGTGCCCACGACCCCGCCTCCGAACACGACGATCCGATCGCCGGGGCCCGGGGTCGCGTCCCAGACGGCGTTGACGGCTGTCTCCATGTTGGCAGCGAGGACCGCGCGCTCCGCCGGGACCCCCTCGGGAAGCGGCGTGACAGCAGCCGCCGGGACGACGTACCGGTCCTGATGCGGAAAGAGGCAGAAAACGGCGCGTCCCCGGAGGCCTTCGGGACCCTCGAGGACCTCGCCGACGTTGGCGTAGCCGTACTTCACGGGAGCGGGAAAGTCTCCTTCCTGGAACGGGGCGCGCATCGCCTCGCGCTGGGATTCCGGCACCCGACCCCGAAAGACGAGCGACTCCGTTCCGCGGCTCACCCCGGTGAAGAGGGTCCGCACGAGAACCTCCCCCTCTTGCCGCGACGGAAGCGGTGCGGCCACGATCTCGCCCGAGCCGGGTACCCGAACCCAGAACTGGCGTGCTGTCTCCTTGTCCAATCGACGCTCTCCGCGTCACCGAGTCTTCGATCGATCCCGGACCGAATCTTGTCTGAAGCGGCTACCCCGAGACCCGACGCGAGTGCGTCCCACCGTCCCGGCACCCCGGGCGGGGTCCTGCGCGATCTCGCCTTCGCCGCCCCCGTGACGGCCGTCGCGACCGCGCCAACGTGGTGGCTGCTCGGCCGACCGGCCAGCCACCCCGTCCTCGTCGGTGCCCTCTACCTGCTGGTGTCCACGTGGATCGCCCGGGCGCTCCCGCAAGACGCGCCGGGTCCGGGGATCGGCCCCGCCAACCGCGTGACCCTGCTGCGGGGGTGCCTCGTCCTTACCGTGCTGGCGCTCGCCCTGCAGCCGGCGGTACTGGGCGCCGCCGCCTGCTGGTGGATCATCGTCGTGTCGACGATCGCGATGTCGCTCGACGGTGTCGACGGCCGGGTGGCCAGGCGGACGGGGACGCAGACCCCGTTCGGGGCGCGCTTCGACATGGAGCTCGACGCCGCCCTGATCATGGCGTTGGCCGTTCTCGTGTGGGCGAGCGGGAAGGTCGGTGCCTGGGTGCTGCTCATCGGGCTCATGCGCTACGCCTTCGTGGCGGCGGGCTGGGTCCTGCCTGCGCTTCGTGGCGAGCTGCCCGAGAGCCTCCGACGCAAGGTCGTATGCGTGGTGCAGGGCGTGGCCCTGCTCGTGGCCCTCGGCCCCATCATCCCGCCCGTGCTGGCGTCCGTCGCTTCGGGAGCCGCGCTGCTCGCGCTGACGTGGTCCTTCGCTGTCGACGTACGGTGGCTGATGCGGGCCTGAGGCGGCCTACCGCTCGATCGGAGCCCGAACCAGGTTCCCCCATTCGGTCCACGAGCCGTCGTAGTTGCGCACCTTCGGGTACCCGAGGAGGTGATGCAGCACGAACCACGTGTGACTCGACCGCTCGCCGATCCGGCAATACGCGATGACGTCGTCCGAGGGTCCTAGGCCCTGCTCTGCCTCGTAGATGGCGCGGAGCTCCTCCACCCCGCGGAACGTGGCATCGTCGTTGGCGGCACGCTTCCACGGCACGCTCGAGGCTCCCGGAATGTGCCCTCCGCGGAGCGCACCCTCCTGCGGGTAGTCCGGCATGTGGAGCTTCTCACCGCTGTACTCCTCCGGGGAGCGGACGTCGACGAGACGGCCCTCTTTCTCGAGATGCTTCATCACGTCGTCGCGATAGGCCCGGATCGGTGCGTCGTTGCGCTCGACCTCCGGGTACTCGGTCCGCTCCCGCTGCGGCACGTCGGTCGTCATCGGCCGACCCTCGTCGGTCCACTTCTTCCTCCCGCCGTCGAGCAGGCGCACGTCGGGGTGCCCGAAGAGGGAGAAGACCCAGAGGGCGTAGGCGGCCCACCAGTTGAAGTTGTCCCCGTAGAACACCACGGTCGAATCGCGGCGAATGCCCTTCGCGGCCATGAGCTCGGCGAACTTCGCGGAGTCCAGGTAGTCGCGCGTGACGGGGTCGTTGAGGTCCATGTGCCAATCGACCTTCACGGCACCCGGAATGTGACCGGTCTCGTAGAGCAGGACGTCTTCGTCCGACTCCACGACCACGAGGTCCGGATGATCGAGGTGCTCGGCCAGCCACTCGGTGGACACGAGCTTCTCGGGGTGCGCGTACTGGCGGAAGTCCGGGTTCGGATCGAGCGGGGCGGGCATCGGGCTCCTCGAGGCTGCGGGCGCTTCGTCGTCGGAGACGGATTCTAACGAGTCTTGCCGGGCCGGGGAAACGAAATCCCGGGGGGCGGCGCGCCGGTTCCCAGCGCCCTGCGCGGCAGCGGTGCGCTTCGCGCTTCGCACCCGCCCTGGAACCGCCTCGGGGTGCCGATGTAGCTTCGCTTCATGAGCATTCCGAAAGAGCTGGAAAAGGTCGTGCGGCGTTTCGAGCGTGCGCCGAAGGACCTCCGGGTCCAGGCCCTGCTTCAGTACGCCGGTCGTGTGCCGCCGCTGCCCGAGCGGTTCGCCGACGATCGCTCGTCGCTCGAGCAGGTACACGAGTGCCAGAGTCCGTTCTTCCTCGCGACGGAGGTCGACGAAGACGGGGCGGTGCACCTCTTCTTCGACGCTCCACCGGAGAGCCCGACGGTGCGCGGCTTCGCCGGCATCCTCTTCAGCGGACTCGAGGGCGAGCACTGGCGCACGGTGCTGGATGTGCCGCCCGACTTCTACGGACCGATGGGACTGGACGTCGTGGTGTCTCCTCTTCGACTTCGCGGCATGAGCGCGATCCTGGCGCGCCTGCAGCGGCAGGTCCGGGAGGCCGTCGGGGAGGCCTGACCCCCCTCCGCCCGACCCGAGCCCGGCGCGCGGAGTCGGTGCTCGGCCCTAGCTCCGGACCTCCCAGATCGTCTCGACCTCGACGGCCATTCCACCCGGAAGGGAGCCCATGCCGACCGCCGCCCGGGTGCCCTTGCCGGCCTCTTCGCCGAACACGTCGACCATGAGATCACTGAACCCGTTGATGACCTGGGGCTGCTGGCCGAAGTCCGGCGTGGCGTTGACCATGCCGAAGGTGCGCACGAGCCGGGCCACGCGATCGAGGCTGCCGAGGTGCGCGCGGATCGTGGCGAGAACGAGAAGGCCGACCATGCGCGCCGCGTCGCGGCCCTCGTCGAGCGTGAGGTCGGCGCCGACCCTTCCCACGATTCCGGCCGAGCCGTCGGGCATGCGGGGCGTGTGTCCGGCGACGTACAGCGTCGAGCCCACCGTGACGGCCGGCACGTAGGTCGCGACCGGAGCGCGGGGCGTGGGCAGCTCGATACCGAGCTCCCGGAGCCTTCCTTCCGGGCTCACCTGGGGGAGACCGGTGCCCGCTCCACCCGCGCGCTTCCCCTGAATTCCGGTCAGTCCCGCCACGCGAGCAGGAAGGAGCATCCCCAGCGTCGCGGCGGTCGCGCCACCGAAAAAGCGTCGGCGGCTCGGTGCATCATGCATCATGGTCATCTCCGGTTCGAGGCGTGGCGTCGCGCATCCGGACCCGGGTCGTCCCGAGTGACGAAGCGCTGGAACGAAGCATGCTAGGGCTGCACTGGACGCCGTCAATGAAACCGCGATACTCACCGATCATGTTCAAACGACCCACGCCCTTCGCGCTCTCGCTCCTCCTCGTCGCGATCGCAGCCTGCTCCGACGACGGTACGGGCCCCGACGACAACATCGCCGGAGGCGTCGACCTCGACGTCCTCTTCGCCCCGCCCACGCAGTCCGAGATCGATGCGATCGCGGCCGACTGGGCATCCCGTTCGCCGACCGCCACCGACGTCGTGGTCGAGCGCGACACGATGATCGCCGTGGACGGATTCGACGCGCGCGTGCGCGTCGTCTCGCACGTCGTGGACGGCTTCCGCCATGTCGGAGCGGTGATCGCGGCCGACGGCATCGTGGGTCCGGCCCCCGTGATGATCTACGCGCACGGGGGGGACGAGGGCGTGACGCTCGACGACGTCATCGCGCAGCTGCCGTTCCTGGGGGACGCGAGCCGATTCGTGTGGGTGGTGCCCTCGTTCCGCTCCGAGTCGCTCCGCTTCGCCGGCGCCACCTACACGTCGCAGGGATCGCCGAGTCCGTGGGACCGAGACGTGGACGACGCGCTGGCGTTGCTCGACGTGGCCCTCGAGATCGAGCCGGCCGCCGACGAGCAGAACGTGGCGCTTCTCGGCTTCAGTCGGGGGGCGGGCGTCGGTCTGCTCATGGGCGTGCGCGATCCCCGACTCGATCGGATCGTCGCCTTCTTCGGCCCGACCGACTTCTTCGACTCCTTCGTGCGCGATGTGGTGACAGAGGCGCTCCGCGGGAACCCTCGTAACCTGCCGGGGCTGTCGTACCTCGACGAGGCGTTTCTCCAGCCGCTCAGCCGCGGCGAGAAGACGATGGCCGAGGTACGGCTGGAGCTGGTGCGCCGATCGGTGGTCCTCTATGCATCGGATCTGCCCGCGGTCCAGCTGCACCACGGGACCGCTGACGACGTGGTGGACGTGAGTCAGGCCCAGTCGCTGATCGCCGCGATGACGGCGCTGGGGCGGGGCGAGCCCGACTTCCAGGCCTACCTCTACGAAGGTGGAACGCACAATCCGCTGGGCCTGCCCGGGAGCATCACTCGAGCCGTCGACTTCCTGCTCGCGATCCTGCCTGCCCTCGTCGCGGCCCCTTAGGAGTTCGACGCGCGTGCGTGGGCCGAGCGGGCGCTGAATGCGGGCGTGGCGGCTGAAGCGCACGGGCGGCCCCGAGGTTCTCGAGCTCGCTGACGTGCCGGACCCGGAGCCTCGCGAGGGCGAGGTCCGCGTTCGGGTCGAGGCGATCGGGATCAACTACGCCGAGGTACTCTCCCGCAAGGGCCTGTACGGGTGGGCTCCCAGGCGTCCGTACGTCCCGGGAATGGAAGTGGCGGGTCGGATCGAGGCCGTTGGCCCGGGCGTCGCAGACGGCCGGATCGGCGAGAGCGTCCTCTGCGGAATGCAGCACGGCGGCTACGCCGAGCGCGTGGTGGTGCCGGCCGCCCGAGCGCTCGCCGCGCTCCCCGAGTTCGGTGTGGAGGAGAACGCCGCCTACGGGGTCAATTTCATGACGGCGTGGGTCGCTCTCATGGAGATGGCGAGGCTGCGTCCGACGGATCGGGTGGGGATCACTGCCGCGGCGGGTGGGGTCGGTACGGCGGCGGTCCAGATCGCGGCGGCCTTCGGATGCCCGGTGGTGGCGATGGCGGGCAGTGACGAGAAACTCGAGCAGGCGCGCACGCTCGGCGCCGCGGCGACCGTGAACTATCGTGCGCCGGACTTCGCGAGACACCTCCGCGAGGCGTCGCCCGGTGGGGCGCTCGACGTGGTCCTCGAGGTCGTCGGAGGAGAGGTCTTCCGAGTCTGTCGCGACTCACTCGCGAACTTCGGCCGGGTGGTCGTGGTCGGATACGCCGGGCTCGACTACTCGTGGTGGAATCCCCTGTCGTGGTGGAAGGCGTGGCGCGACGCGCCGCGCATGAGCGTGACCGATTCCGCCGTCGCCTCGACCGGTCTGCTGGCCACGCACATCGGCTATCTGCTTCCCGACGAGGAGCGACTCACGGGTGTGTGGCGGGAGCTGGTCGACTTCACGCGCACGCACGGTCTGCGTCCCGTGGTCGGATCGACGTGGGACTTCGAGGAGCTGCCCGAGGCGCACCGTTTCATGGAGTCGAGGGCGAGCGTGGGGAAGCTCGTCGTCAGGGTGGGTGGCTGACGGCGCAGCGAGCATATTCGAGGAAGTCCCCCTCGTCGCGGAGTCCACCATTTCCGGTACGCGCAGCAGGCCTTCGGGCCTGCCTCTCCCTCTGTTTCTCGGGGCTGTGCTCCTGATGTCGCCCGCTCCGCTGGAGGCTCAGGACTCCCTCTGGGGCTCCGTGGAGCTGCCCTATCGGAGCCGTTACCTGTTCGCCGGCACCTCCTTCGGCGTGCGACACGTCCAGCAGGCCCAGCTGGCGGTCGGTCGCGGTGGATTGACGGTCTACGGCTTCGCCGTCTACGAGTTCGACCAGAGCAGCATCATCGAGGCCGACCTGTCGGCCGACTACTTCTTCGACGTCTCGTCGTCGATCGGCGTGTTCGTCGGCGGCGCGCTCTACAACTTCGACCTGGGGCCCGACGGTGGCTGGGAGGGCACCCAGGAGGTCTACGGGGGCGTGACCTCGTCGGTGCTCCTGAACCCGACGCTTCTGGTGGGCCACGACTTCGACCTCGGGGACGGAACGCACGCGACCCTCGGTCTGTTGCACTCGATCCCCCTGGGCGAGCGAGGCATCGGACTCGACCTGGGCGGGAGTCTGGAGTACAACCACCACTACTACACCGACGATTCGGGGTTCGCCTACGTGGACGGTTCGGTCGAGCTGGTCGTCCCGTTGGGCGCCGTCACCCTGAGCCCGATCTTCATCGTTCAGCGGCGGTTGGACCCGGTCTTCGAGTATGCGGTCCCCGATGCGGAGGTGTGGGGGATCACCGCGTCGTTCGACTTCGACTGATCGGTCGCTCCGGGCTCGAACATGCTCGGCTCGGCACCTTGTCCGTCGCTCTGCGGGTTCCTACCGTCCTGATCTGGACTCGAACCTGGACGTTCACACAGGAGAATCGATCGTGAGGTCATATCGTAACTGGCACCGGGGCGCGACGATCGTGTGCGCTGCGGTTGCGACGCTCGCGCAGGCGAGCGCGCTCCATGCTCAGGATGCCAAGCAGCAGATGGCGGCGTTCATCGACGCGAACGCGGGCGACTTCGGCGAGACTGCCCAGGCGATCTGGGAGCTGGCGGAAGTCGGGTACATGGAGACGGAGTCGTCGGAGATGCTCCAGGCGATGCTGCGGAGCGCCGGCTTCGAGGTGGCGTCCGGTGTGGCCGGCATGCCGACCGCGTTCGTCGCATCGTGGGGCGGAGGCGGACCGGTCATCGGCATCATGGCGGAGTACGACGCGCTTCCCGGCATCAACCAGAGCCGGTCAGCAGAGCGCGATCCGATCCCGGGCAAGATCGCGGGGCATGCATGCGGACATCATCTTTTCGGCACGGGTTCCGTCGCTGCGGCACTCGCGGTGAAGGACTGGCTGGAATCGAGCGGCACGCCCGGTACGGTTCGCCTGTACGGTACGCCGGCCGAGGAGGGTGGCGCGGGCAAGGTCTACATGGTCCGGTCCGGTCTCATGAACGACGTCGACGCCATGCTGCACTGGCACGCCGGCTCGGAGAACAGCGCGAGCGCGTCGTCCTCTCTCGCCAACAAGTCGGGCAAGTTCCGCTTCTACGGTCAGTCGGCGCATGCGGCGGGTGCGCCGTGGCGGGGGCGGTCCGCACTCGACGGGGTCGAGGCGTTCCACACCATGGTCAACATGATGCGTGAGCACGTCACTCCGGAGAGCCGGATCCATTACGTCGTGACTGCGGGCGGATCGGCGCCGAACGTGATCCCCGACTTCGCCGAGTCCTACATCTACGTGCGGCACCCGGACCCGGAAGAGTCCCGCCGGATGTTCGACTGGGTCGTGAAGGCCGCCGAAGGCGCGGCGATGGGGACCGAGACGCGCATGGAGCACGAGGTCATCCACGGCATCTACAACCTCCTCGTCAACGAGACCCTCGGCCGCGTCATGCACCAGAACCTCACCGACGTCGGCGGCGTGCCGTACACGGATGAAGAGGTCCGCTTCGCCGAGATGATCCAGTCCACGTTCCCCGCCGGCGTACCTCCGATCTCACGGGCGCAGGAGATCGAGCCCTTCGAGGTGAACGAGGTGGGCTCCGGAGGCTCGACGGACGTGGGCGACGTGAGCTGGACCGTCCCGACCGTGGGGCTCAGAACGGCGACGTGGGTGCCGGGCACCTCCGCGCACTCCTGGCAGGCGATCGCGGCCGGAGGGACCGACATCGGCAACAAGGGAATGATCAACGCCGCCAAGACGCTGGCGTATACCGCGTACGATCTGATCACCCAGCCGAACGTGCTCGAGGCCGCCCGTCAGGAGTTCGTGGATCGCCGCGGCCCGGATTTCGTGTACGAGCCGCTTCTGGGCGACCGGGATCCGCCCCTCGACTACCGCGCGAGCGTGGTCGGTAACCGGGACGACGACCGGTAGCAGGCGCCCGGCGGGGTCGGTGTTGCCGACCCCGCCGGCGCACCTCGGCTGCACCATCACGGGGCGGGACGGGTCAGTCCGCTCGCGTCACCGCCAGCGTCTCGCCGTGCTGGAGGATCCGGAGGTCGTCGGCCGGCAGGCCGGCGTCGGCCCACGCGGCGCGCGTCCGCTCCGGCGGCTCGAGCGGAGCCTCGAACGTCAGACGGAACGTGCCCCAGTGCGAGGGGACGAAGAGCCCGTGTGACCCGAGGTCCTGGTAGATCCGGACGGCCTCTTCGGGATTGACGTGCGAGGCCTTCATGAACCATCGCGGCTCGTACGCGCCGATGGGAATCATCGACGCGTCGAAGGGCCCGAGGCGCTCGCCGATCTCCGCGAAACAGGATGCGTACGCGCTGTCTCCACCGAAGTAGATTCGTGGATCCCGCGTCCCCTCGGGCAGGATCGCCCAGGAGCACCACAGTCGGGTGTTGGTGTCCCACGGCGTTCTTCGGGACCAGTGTCGGGCGGGGGCCGCGGTCAGCCGAAAGCGGTTGCCCGGGGCGGGCACGGACTCCCACCAGTCCAGCTCCACGACGTTCCGCACGCCGAGGCCGGCGAACCAGCGGGCATACCCGAGCGGGGTGAACCAGGTGACCTCGTCGCCGAAGCGCCTCCTCAGCGCCTGAACCGTGCCGCGATCGAGGTGGTCGTAGTGATCGTGCGACAGAAGAACGGCGTGGATGGGCGGCAGCTCGTCCAGGGCCGGGACCGCCGGGGTGAAGCGAGCGGATCCCAGGAATTGCACGGGGGAGACCCGCTTCGACCACACGGGGTCCGTGAGGATGTTGAGCCCGGGGAGCTGCAGGAGAAACGTCGCATGCCCCACCCACGTGATCCTGGCCTCTCCGTGCGACAGGACAGGGTGGACGATCGACGGCTCCGCGTGCGGGAGGTCTCCGGGCTCCGGATCCGGCGGGAGCGACGAGGTGATCCACTCCCGTGCGACCTCGTGGATGCGCTTGCGAATCGCGTCATCGCCGGCCGCCTCGGGCCACGGTGCGCCGAAGCGCCCGGAAGGTCCATGATGCGGCGGTCGTGTCATCGCGGCGCCAATTCCAGGGAAGGGGGTAGCCTCACCAGGTGTCCACGATAACAGGGGGAGGAGGCCGAATGAGGATTCTGGTAGTCGGAGGTACGGGGACGATCGGAGCCGTCGTGTCGGAAACGCTGTCCGAGCGCGGTCACGAGGTCGTGCGGGCCGGCTCTCGCGGTGGCGCGCTTCAGGTCGATCTGGCCGATCCGACGTCGATCCGGGCGGCGTACGAGGCCCTGGGTCGGGTCGACGCCGTCGTGTGCACGGCAGGCGTGGCAGTCTTCGGCGCGCTCGAGGAGCTCGACGACGGTGCCTTCGAAGAGAGCATCGCGAACAAGATGATGGGGCAGGTGAACCTGGTTCGGACGGGCCTCGCCCACGTGTCCGAGGGCGGTTCGTTCACCCTCACGACCGGGACGCTCTCGCAGCGACCCACCCCGGGCACGAGTGCCGTGGCCATGGTGGGTGGGGGCGTGGAGTCGTTCGTCCGGGCGGCGGCACTCGACCTCGAGGGTCGGTATCGGGTCAACGCGGTGAGCCCCGGATGGGTGGCGGAGAGCCGAGTGAAGCTGGGGCTCGAGCCCATGCCGGGAATCTGGGCGAAGGATCTCGCGGCGTATTACGTGCGCTGCGTGGAGGGAGAGTTGAGCGGCCAGACGCTCGAGGCGGAGGAGCCGATGGCTGCGGGCGCCTGATCGGTTACGCCCCGGTCGGACGTCCCCTTGGCGTCACTCCGGGACGAGATCGGAGCGCACCTCGTCGATGATCCCGAAGAAGCAGCACCACTCCCCTTCCAGAACGGCCGGGCGCGATCGGAGGCCGAAGACCACCCCTTTTTCCGGAGCCACCACTTCGGCCCGGACGTCCCCGTAGAGGTCGAAGATCCTCCCGATCGGGGTGCCCGCCGGCATGGGCTGCTCGAAGACCATGTCGGGGCTCCCGACCCACATGCCGGAGGCCGGGGCCAGGAGTGCCTCCTGGTGTCCCATCCGCCAGCTCCCGGCGTAGGCCGCTTCTCCGTCCACCATCCCGTAGTGGCGCATGACGTTCAGGTACCCGGCCGCGAGGTCGTCGGCGACGTCGTGGAAGTCGCTCGACAGGGTGCGACAGTTGCCCCCGAGCTCGACGGTGATCCCGGCTTTCCCGAGCTCCGCCATCCGGGAAGCCGGATTGTTCCCGCCCACGCCGCTGCGGAAGACGAGGTCCCACGGCGGGCCCATCGCCGCGGCGAGCTCGAGACTGGGCGCGGTGTCTGCCGCGAAGATCATGTGCGCGAGGTAGGAGTGCTCCCCGCCCGAGTGGATGGCGATCTGCAGGTCGCATGCATCCCTCATCGCCTCCCAGTGCGCCCACGCGGCGCGCTCGGTCGGGTATCCGTCCGGACTTCCGGGATAGAGGCGATTCATGTCGTAGGAGAACGTGTCGAGCGGGTCGCCACGCTTGCCCGCCTCGAACGCCGGAACGTTGAGCGCCGGAACGCCCACGACCGTCCCGGAGACGTCGGATGCGTCGAGGCCCTCGAAGAGACGGAAGATGGAGAAGGCACCTTCCGGCTCGTCGCCGTGCGTGGCCCCGTTGATCCAGAGGACGGGTCCGCCCTTGGCCCCGTGGCAGACGAGCAGCGGGATCTCCCGGGACCGCCCGTCCGCGGCCAGTCCCACCTCGATCGCAGCCCGGCCGATGGTTCCGGGCTTGATGCGTCCGTTGCCGATCTCGAAGGCGTGTCTCATGTCCGTCGTCCGTGTTTGAAGAACGGCCGTCTAACGTTTCGGCCCATTCGTGTGTCTATATCTGGTGCCCGATACGCAACGGCCCGGGCGGCTCGCTCGACCCGCCCCCGATCCTCGGAAGCGCGGCAACGTAGGGCACTGCAACGATGCTGTCACACCAGGCTCCTCCGCGCTCAACACTCTTGACGTGTCAAGCGTCTTCTGAGTACAGTTGTACCAACAAAACCTCAACAGAGGTTGTACATAGATATGCTCAAGTCTGCTCTGGTCCTCGCGGCGCTCGTCCAGCTCTCACCCCAGGAGGGTGACGGTCCGGACCCCGTCGTCGGGCGCAGTGCCCCCGCCCGCCCGGTCGCCATGGCCGCCTATGACGGCTCCGCCCGGCAGCTCGATGTCCAGGCGCCTGCGGTGGTGGACCCGTCCATCGAGATCGATGGACGGCTGGACGACGCCGCGTGGTCGCAGGCGGCGTTGCTGACCGGCTTCACGCAGTACGACCCCGTCGAGGGTGTCCCCGCGTCCGAGGAGACCGAGGTCCGGATGCTGGTCACCGACGAAGCGCTGTATTTCGGGATCCGTGCGTGGGACTCGAGCGGCGGCGTGCGAGCGACGCTGACGCAGCGTGACGGCTACCAGCGCTCGGACGATTTCGTCCGGGTCGTCCTGGACACGTTCAACGACCAGCGTCGGGCGTACGTGTTCATGGTGAACCCCCTGGGCGTGCAGGGAGACGGACTGTGGGTCGAGGGTAGCGGACGGGGCTTCGGCGACCCGATCGACTGGAATCCGGACTTCATCTGGCAGTCCAACGGGCGGGTCGACGACGAAGGGTACACGGCCGAGATGCGGATCCCGATCAAGTCGCTCCGGTTCCCGCAGGCGGAGATCCAGAACTGGGGTCTCCAGATCCAGCGGACCGTTCGACGCACGGGGTATCAGGAGTCGTGGGCTCCGATCACGCAGGACCTCACGAACCGCCTCCAGCAGGCCGGCAAGCTGAGGGGACTGGAAGGACTCGACCCGGGGCTCTTCCTGGAGATCAACCCCACCGTGGTGGGGACGAGCCAGGGCGTCGCCGTGGACGGTCTGGAAGGGCTGCAGCGCAACGGCGCCGAGGGTGAGTTCGGACTGAACCTGACGTACGGCCTCACGTCGAACCTCATTCTCGACGGCACGGTCAATCCCGACTTCAGCCAGGTCGAGGCCGACGCCGGGCAGATCGCGGTCAACGAGCGCTTCGCCCTCTTCCTCCCGGAGCAGCGCCCCTTCTTCCTCGAGGGCACGGACGTCTTCGAGATGCCGAAGCGGCTCATCTACACGCGCTCCATCGTGAATCCGGTGGGTGCCGCGAAGGTCTCCGGGAAGGTCGGACCATTCACGGTCGCGTACCTCGGCGCGGTCGACGAGCTCGGCGACCCGCTCGACGAGGGCGGAGTGTCGAACCCGATCGTCAACCTCGTCCGGCTACGCAGTGACGTCGGGCGCTCCTCGACGGTCGGGCTCGCCTATACCGACCGCACCGAGCCCGGGGTGTTCGCGAACCGCGTCACAGCGGCGGACGCCCGACTCGTGCTCGGGGGCCGGTACGCGATCGAGATGCTCGCTGCGGGGAGCATGGACGGTACCGACGGTGCCGCGAGCCGATACGGCTCGCTCTTCAACGTCCAGGCGCGCCGTACCAGCCGGACGCTCGGCATGAATGCCCAGTTCGAGGACATCCACGAGGACTTCACGGCACGCAGCGGCTTCATTCGCCGCACCGGCATCACCCGGATGGAGGGGGGCACCAACTACACGTTCCGTGGTGACCGCGGCGCCCTCGTGGAAAGCTGGGGCCCGTCGGTCGAAGCGGAGGGCGTCTGGGTGCGCGACGACTTCTGGTCGGCAGGGAGCCCCCAGGAGACGGAGTTCGGGGGCGGCTTCCGGGCCTTCTTCCGCGGAAACGTGGGCACCTTCCTGAACTACCGTCTGCGCTCCTTCGACTTCGCACCGAGCTACTACGACAACTTCTACTCGGGCCCGACCGAGGACGCGCTCCAGCCGGTCCCGACCAGCCAGGCGCGGTTCGCGGGCCTGCACTCCCTCAGCCTCCGCGGGTGGGTCAGCTCCTGGGAGAGCGTGCGCCTCTCCCTGGGAGGTGGCTGGGACCAGACGCCGATCTTCTCGAGCGGCGTGCCGGTGGACCTCGGCCAGAGCTGGAGCGGAGACGTCGGCGTCACGCTCATCCCCACCGGTCAGATGCAGTTCGAGCTCGGCGCGCGGCATGTGAGCATCTTCCGCGACCGTGACGGTTCGCGGTACTCCTCCGCGACGATCCCGCGGGTTCAGGCGCGCTATCAGCTCACCCGGGCGATGTACGTCCGCGGCATCGGAGAGTACGCCAATCAGGAGCGCGGCGCGCTGCTGGACCCCGTGACGGGTGCTCCCGTGTGGAGCTGCTCGGACTCCGGGTGCTTCGAGCGGTCCGGGTCCGATCAGCACGACTTCCGGGTCGAGACGCTCCTCGGGTACGAGCCGTCCCCCGGGACGGTGGTGTTCCTGGGCTACACGCGGCAGTTCCGGGACACGGCGGCCTTCAGCTTCGAACAGGTGCAGCCGGTGGCGGACGGACTCTTCCTCAAGCTGAGCTACCGCTTCCGGATGTAGCCGGTCGCGCGTCTACGCCAGGACGCGGAAGTTCGACATCATGCCGGCGTCCTCGTGCTCGAGGTTGTGGCAGTGCAGCAGGAAGAGCCCCGCGTACTCCTCGAAGCGCACGGCGACCTCCACGCGTTCGCCGGGAAGTAGGAGCACGGTGTCCTTCAGGCCCTCCTCCCAGGGCATGAGGGCGCTCCGGCCGCCGGATCGGGACAGCACCCGAAATCGCCCGGCGTGAACGTGCACGGGGTGGGCGAACCCGCTGTCGTTCACGAACGTCCACACCTCCGTCCGTCCGAGCGGGACTTCGACATCCACGCGCTCCATGGCGAACGACCGACCGTTGATGGTGTGCTGCATCATCATGCTCTCGAAGCGAAACGAGCGGCGCACCGACTCCCCCGTGGGCAACGGGCCCCGATCCTCCACGAGACGCACCGGGAGCTCGGGAGCGCCGGCAGCCCGGTCGTCCGTCACGAGGAAGTCGACGAAGTCCATCTCGGTCCCCTGCGGGAAACCGCCCATGCCGCCCATCATCCGCCCGCGGCGGCCCATCCCGCCCGGGCCACGACCCGGCGGGGGCCCACCCATGCCGCCCATCATCCCCATCATGCCGGGGATCTGGAAGGCGTGTGAGCGCAGGGTCACGCGGGTACCCGGCTCGAAGGAGGAGAAGTCGACGACGAGGTCCGCGCGCTCTCCGGTGCCCATCATGATGCGATCGATGCGCGCCGCCGACGGCAGCAGGCCCCCGTCGGTTCCCACCAGGGTCATCGTCTGGCCCGTGTGGAGGCCCAGGTCGAGGAGACGCGCGTTCGACGCATTGAGGATGCGCAGGCGGTAGGCGCCGCGCGCGACCTCGATCGTGGGACGCTCGACCCCGTTGGCGAAGGCCGTATCGCCGAGGTAGCCCATCATCATGTCCGGGCCCATGCCGGATGTCGCGTAGGAGAAGGGGTCGACGTTCCCCGCTCGCCGGTCGTTGAGAATCAACGGGATCTCGAACGCTCCCGAGGGCAGGCCCAGGGCTTGGTCCTCGTCGCCCTCGATCACGACGAGGCCGGCCATGCCGCGATACGTCTGCGGTGCCGTGCGCTCGTGCGTGTGCGGATGATACCAGTACAGTCCCGGCGGGTCCTTCACGCGGAAGCGGTACGCATACTCCTCGCCGGGATCGATGGCGAAGCGGGGGTGACCGTCGGCTTCCTCCGGGACGTCGAGCCCGTGCCAGTGCAGGATCGTCGGCTCCGGGAGCTCGTTGCGCAGGAGGATCTGCGCGTTGTCTCCCTGCCTCAGCCGGAGCGTGGGAGCGGGAAGCGTGCCGTTGAGGGCCCACGCCTCGCTCTCGCCGCCGGCGTGCGCGACCCTCGTGGTCCCTGCCGTCAGGGTCAGGGACTGCGGGCGCGCCTCGGGCACGCGCCAGGGCGGCACGCGCACCGGGGCGACGGTATCTCGGCCGACCGGCTCGGCGCCGATGGGGCCGCGGGTCGCGGCCAGGCCTGCGCCCGCCCCGATGATCCCGAGGAAGCGACGTCGGTCCACGACAGGGTGCCTCAGTTGCCTCCCGGTCGGTACGAGCTGACCGGAGGAAGCTGCGCTCCCGTGAGTCCGGCTGGCTCGTCCTCACCCACCACCGGGTGGGTCAGCGTTCCGATGCCCTCGATGGTCGCCGAAATGACCTCGCCGGGCTGCAGGAAGCGCTGCTCACCCCGCACGGCCGTGCCCATGCCGGTGCCGCCGGACGTCCCGTTGTTGATCACGTCACCCGGGTAGAGGGTGATGATCGATGATCCGTACTCGATCAGCTCCCAGAGGGAGTGGATCATGTCGCCGGCCGTAGCCTCCTGCATCCGCTCCTCACCGACGTCGAGCGACTGGCGGAGGATCTCCATCGGGTTGCCGTAGAACTCCTTCGGCACGATCCACGGGCCCTGCGGTGCGAAGGTGTCGTGCCCCTTCCCCACGAACCAGTCGGAGCGGAGGGGATTCCCGCCCGGCGGGCGGCCACCGCGGTCCGAGATGTCCATCGTGACCATGTATCCGAAGACGTGGCTCTCGGCGGCGTCGGCCGAGATGTACTTGCCGGCCCGGCCGATCACCGCGCCGAGCTCGACCTCCCAGTCGATCCGGTCACGACCCCACGGAAGCACGATGGGCTGTCCGTTGCCGACGACGGCCCCCCGGCTCGGCTTGAGGAAGAGGTACGGGACACCCCGGTTCTCCCTGCGCTGCCGGCGGGCCTCCCGACGCTCCTCCTCGGTCCCGGTCTCGTTCACGTGGCTGTAGAAGTTGACCGCCGCGTTGAGGATCTTGCCCGGATAGATGATGGGCGGGAGCGTGACGACGTCATCGAGGTCGTGGACGTAGTCGGGCCGGCTGCCGTCGATCATGTCGTGCTCGACGAGGTGGTTCACCAGCTCGTAGAGCCGTGCCTTCATCCCGTACTCGTAGCGCGAGATCAGGTCGATCATGTCGGCAGGAGCCGGGATCGCCGGATACCGGGGGTCGCGCTCGAGCGCAGCATTGGCCCGGCCGAGGTCCACGATGTACCGATCTCGCAGCACGACGCCGACGGTCGGCGCACCGGCGATCTCGAAGGTACCGACCTTGAAGGGCTCGGCGACGTCCATCTGCGCGGATGCGCAGAGCGGAAGCGCGAGGCTCAGGATCAGGGCAGGGGTGAGGCGACTGCGCATGCTCGCTCCTCGTCGGTGCATGAAGACCACGGCGCGGGAGTGTGCGGCTCGGGGCGCGCCGGTGTCAATCGAGCGGGATTCCTCTCCGTCGAGTGGCGGGCTACCATCACCCGTCTCGAGCCCGCTGTGATCACCAACCCGGACGGACCATGAGGACTTCCCATCGAACTCTTCGCCCGGCAGCCGCTCTCGCAGTTGCTGGCTGTGCGCTCTTCGCGCCTGCCGGCTCGCTCAGCGCCCAGGACTCGGGCACGCGCTTCCTCCGGCAGCCGTCGGTCAGCGCGACCGAGATCGCCTTTGTCCACGCCAACGACGTGTGGGTCGTGGGGCGAGAAGGGGGGCAGGCGAGGCGGCTCACGACGTCCGAGGGTGCCGAGACCGAGCCCGCCTTCAGCCCGGACGGTCGCTGGATCGCGTTCACGGGCGAGTACGGGGGGAATCAGGACGTCTACCTGGTGGACGCCGAGGGCGGCCAGCCGCGGCGCCTCACGTGGCACCCGGGAGCCGACGTGGTTCAGGGCTGGACGCCCGACGGCGACATCCTCTTCCGGTCGGGTCGGGCCGGTGTGCCCACGCGGCTCTGGGCGTTCTACTCGGTCGACCCGGACGGAGGCTTCCCCGAAGCCCTTCCGGTGCACCAGGCGTATCAGGGCGAGATGAGCGACGACGGGGCGATGCTCGCGTATCAGGAGATCGGCCTGTGGGATCCGGGTTGGCGCAACTACCGGGGCGGCCAGGCTCAGCCTGTTCGCGTCGTCTCGATGGAGACCCTCGAGTTGCAGACGCCGCCCTGGGAAGGGGAGCGGCACCTCGATCCCACGTGGATGGACGGTACCGTCTTCTACCTCTCGGAGCGCGACTGGGCGAGCAACGTGTGGGCGTTCGATCCGGCGACCCGAACGGAGCGCCAGCTCACGCACCACGAGGACTTCGACGTGATGAGCCTGGACGCGGGGCACGGCGTCGTGGTCTACGAGCAGGCCGGGTACCTGCACGAGCTCGACCCGGAGACGGGACAGAGCCGACAGCTCGACATCCACGCCCGTGGCGACCAGAACTGGGCGCGGGCCCGGTGGGAAGACGTGCCCACCACCGGCCTGCGGGACGCCCGCCTCTCGCCCACGGGCAAGCGCGCGCTTTTCGAGCACCGGGGCGAGCTTTTCACGGTGCCGGTCGAGGAAGGCAGCTGGCGCAACCTCACGCGGTCTCCCGGCGTTGCGGACCGCCACGCCGTCTGGTCGCCCGACGGCGAGCGGATCGCCTGGTTCAACGACGAGGCGGGCGAGTACGCGCTGATCGTCGCCGACCAGAACGGCGAAAACCGACGGCGCATCGAGATATCAGAGCCCTCGTTCTACTTCGTCCCGCAGTGGTCTCCGGACGGGGCGAAGCTCGCGTTCACGGATACGCACTACCGCGTGCTCGTGCTCGATCTCGCCTCGGGTTCGGTCCAGCACGTGGACACCGATCGGTACGCGCACCCGGAACGCACCATGAACCCCGTGTGGTCGCCGGACTCGCGCTACCTCGCCTATGCTCGCCGTCTCGATACCCAGCTGCGCGCGGTCATCGTTCACGACACCCAGTCGGGAGAGACGCATCAGGTCACGGACGGGATGGCCGACGCGATCGCACCGGTGTGGGATGCGTCCGGCGACTACCTCTACTTCCTCGCCTCGACCGACTACGCGCTGAACACCGGGTGGCTCGACATGACGTCGTACGACCGGCCGGTCACTCGGGCGCTGTACGTGGCGCTTCTGTCGGCCGATGCGGTTTCCCCGTTCGTTCCCCGCAGTGACGAGGAGTCCGACGAGGGGGGCGACGATCCGGTGGAAGGCGAAGGGGAGGTGGCGGGCGAGGCAGCGAGCGCGCAGGGGGCACCCGCGGTACGCTTCGACCCCGACGGGATCCGCGACCGGATCGTCGCGGCGCCGAATCTTCCGCTGCGTGACTACGTCGGCCTGGTCCCCGGGCCCGAGGGGCACGTCTTCGTGCTCGAGCAGGTCCCGAACCAGAGTGGCAGCACGCTGCACCGGTACAGCCTCGACGACCGGGAGCCCACCGAGTTCGCCACGGAGATCGCGACCGCGACCACTTCGGCGGACCGGGAGAAGATCCTGGTCCGCTCCGGATCGTCGTGGTCGGTGTGGAGCACCGGAGGAAGCCCGCCGGACGCCGGGACCGGACGGCTCTCGCTGGCCGGCGTGCGCGTCCGGATCGAGCCACGCGCCGAGTGGGCGCAGATGTTGCGGGACGGCTGGCGCTTCATGCGCGACTTCCTCTACGTGGACAACCAGCACGGTGCTCCGTGGGACGACGTGTGGGAATGGTACTCGGCGTGGCTGCCGGACGTGGAGCACCGGTCCGACTTCAATCACCTCCTCGACATGCTGTCGGCGGAGATCGCCGTAGGCCACTCGTATGTGCGGGGTGGTGACTATCCGGAGCTCACCAGCCCCCGGACGGGGCTGCTGGGGGCCGACCTGGCCGAGGTGGACGGCTTCTATCGGATTGAGCGGATCTACAGCGGCGAGTCGTGGAACCCGGACCTCCGCGGGCCTCTTTCGCACCCCGGGCTCGGCGTGAGCGAGGGCGACTGGATTGTCGCGATCGACGGCGTGGAGCTGCGCGCGCCCACGAACCCTTTCGAACTCCTGGAAGGCTCGGCCGGACGCACGATCCGCCTCACGGTCAACGATCGGCCTTCCGCGGAGGGAGGCCGCGACGTGCTCGTCGAGCCCGTCGCGAGCGAGGCGGAGCTGCGCAGGTGGGCGTGGATCGAAGAGAATCGCCGGAAGGTCGACGAGCTCAGCGGAGGTCGCCTCGCCTACGTGTACCTGCCGAACACGGGGCAGGGCGGTTACACGTATTTCAACCGGATGTATTTCGCGCAGCAGGACCGGCAGGGCGCGGTCATCGACGAGCGCAACAACGGCGGTGGCTCGGCGGCCGACTACATCGTGGATCTCATGGCGCGTGAGCTGACCGGCTACTTCAACTCGCGGGCGGGCGATCGGAAGCCCTGGACCCAGCCGATGGCCGGCCTCTTCGGACCCAAGGTCATGATCATCAACGAGCGTGCCGGCTCGGGCGGAGACTTGATGCCCTACCTCTTCCGCTTCCGGGGCGTCGGCCCGCTCGTCGGCACGCGCACGTGGGGTGGGCTGGTGGGGACGTGGGACACGCCACCGCTCATCGACGGAGGTCGCTTCGTGGCACCCCGCGGAGGCTTCTTCGACGTGAACGGAGCGTGGGCAGTCGAAGCCGAGGGGGTCGCCCCCGACATCGAGGTCATGAACACGCCGGCGGAGGTGGCGGAGGGTCGGGACCCGCAGCTCGAGGCCGCCGTGGCGGAGGCGCTCCGCCTTCTGGAGACCGAAGCCGTGGAGCTCATGCCCGAGCCGCCGGCTCCGGTACGATACCGGAGGCCCGGAGGCCGGTAGTGACGGAACGGGGAGAACCCATGCAGCCGGCGGCCGGAGGCGGCCGGGGGCTTCGATGAGAGACGCCCGAGTGGGGTTCTCCCCCTACGACGTGGCCTACCGCGATCGGTGCGTGGCGGTGTTCGACGCTAATTGTCCGGAGTTCTTCGCACCGAACGAACGCGTCGAATACGTCGCCTTCCTCGATCGCTCGCCCGCCGGATACGAGGTCTGCCTCGTCGACGGGGAGGTGGCCGGGGCCTTCGGCTTGATCGTCGCGGGCGAGTCGGCGGATGGCGCAACCGACCTGCGTCTGCACTGGATCCTCATCGACCCTGCGATGCAGGGGCGGGGCGTCGGCACGTCCATCATGCGCAGGGTCGTGAGAAGAGCTCGGGAGTCGACGGCCGCCGCCGGTCCCCCGAGCGTGCAGATCGCGGCGAGTGATCGATCGGCGCCCTTCTTCGCTCGCTTCGGCGCGGTCGAGGTGCGGCGAACGCCGGATGGTTGGGGCCCTGGAATGCACCGCGTCGACATGGTGCTGGCCGTGGCGCGCGAGCCTGCGTCCTGATCCGTGTCGATCTTCGAGACTCCGCGACATACGGCTGACCAGGTCCGGGACGCGTACGCCCAGGGGCTGCGTGCCACGACGGTCGCGCTGGTCGTGAGCGCGGCCCTCGGCAGCCTCAAGATCGGCGCCGGCGTGCTCGGCAACTCCTACGCCCTCGTCGCCGACGGCGTGGAGTCCGTGCTGGACATCTTCACCGGGCTGCTGGTCATCGGCGGCCTGCGGGTGAGCGCCCGTGGTCCGTCGGCGTCCTATCCCTACGGGCGCGGAAAGGCCGAGCCCCTGGCCGCGCTGGTCGTCGCGACGGTCCTGCTTCTCGCGGCCGTGGTGATCGCCATCGGCGCGATCCGGGAGATCGTGTCCCCGCAGACCGTGCCGGCACCGTTCACGCTCGCGGTCCTGGTGGTGGTGCTCATCGCGAAGGAGGGCACCTTCCAGTGGCTCGTGCGGCGGGGTCGGGCCGCCGGGTCTCAGGCGATCGAGGTGGACGCCTGGCATCACCGGGCCGACGCGCTCACCTCGCTGGCGGCCTTCATCGGCATCTCCATCGCGCTGCTGGCTGGACCCGAATGGGCGAGCGCGGACGACTGGGCGGCCCTGGTCGCGTGTGCGGTGATCACGTGGAACGGCGTGCGCCTCTTCCGGGAGGGGCTGCGTGAGGTGCTCGACGTCGCGGCGCCGCGGGAAGTCCAGGACCGCGTACGCGCCGTCGCACGAGCCGTCGACGGCATCGAGGGCATCGACGAGGTGAGGGTCCGGCGAAGCGGACTCGTCTACCTGGTGGACATACACGTCGAGGTCGACGGTGGACTCACCGTTCGCGAGGGCCACGACCTCGGCCATCGGGTGAAGGACCACCTGCTCCACTGCGAGCTGCCGATCCTCGACGTTCTCGTCCACGTGGAGCCGCAGCCCGAGGGAATCTCGACCGACCCGGGCCCGCAGAGCGTTTCGCGAGAGCGCTGAGCTCCACGTCCGACCCCGCGGAATGCGCTGCGGGAGGACCGTCCGATCGCGTTTAGGCGAGCGAGAGCAGAGCTTCGGCCAGAAGTCGATCGTCGAGGTAGGGGCGGCTCTCCGCTGTGACCAGAGGGACGTCCACGACCTGAAGGCCCAGCCGCTCGATCGAGCGGATCGTCGTCTTGGGCACGGCGGCCCCGCGGCTGTCCAGAAGCACCAGCTGCAGCAGTTGATCCGAATCGACCCGCCGGGTGGTTCCGTCCTTCAGATAGCGCTGCACGGTCGCGACCTTGTCCGCGAGCCCCAGCTCGATCTCCTCGGGGTCGTGACTCGGATTCGGGACATAGACCTTCGGCACGTCGGTCGACGCGATCGCGTCGGACACGCCCAGAGGGAGCAGGGTCGCGATCAGACTCGTGTAGAAGCTGCCTACGGGATAGCAGATGAGGTCCGCCGAGCGGATCAACTCGTCGACGGCCTCCCCGATCTTCGGTCGATACTCCCTCGCGCGGGTTCGGGACCTCGACAGGTACAGGCGCCGGACCGGGCTCTCGAGCGGAGAGCGCTCCGTGCCCGTCATCTCGTGCTGTCCGATCACCGTGCGCCCGTTCGCAAGCTCGGCGACGAGGTGGAGGTTGCGATCCACCACGGGGCGCACGACCCCGCGCACCTCGACGAGTCTGGAGAAGAGGTAGAGCACCGGAGCGAGCTTCCGCCCCTGGTTCAGATAGCCCCCCGCCAGGACGAGGTTGCCGATGTTGGCGCCTCTCAGGTCGAACGATGGCGGCATCGCGTCCCGGAAGAACCCGACGTGGCGGCGCACGATGGAGCGGAGCGGCTCCGGGATCTGCCTCACGCGGGCATCGGTGCCACGTACGATGGCGTCGAGTCCTCCGCGAAGCTCGTCGTCTTCGGCCTCGTCCGGGAATCGATACGCGAAGAGACGGTAGATCTCGGCGTTCCCGAGTACCGACGTGTCGGCCAGAGCCAGAAGCCGGTTGCGCAGGTCTCCGACCGCCGGCATTCGGAACGCGCGTCGGAGCTTGGCGCTACTGCCCCCGGAATCGAACGGCGTGATGATGTGCCGCGACTGGTGCGTGTACTGGATCAACGTGCGCGACACTCCGCGCAGCCCCGAGCCTCCGCCGAAGAACAAAATTCTTGTTCCAATCTCCGGCGCGTGTCGGTAACGGGCGAGCCGGACGGGGTCCGGAACCGTTGCCGCGCGCGTTACGCGGACCCGGGTCGGTGGCTCCTTACACATGCGCGTCGACCCCCCTCTGCGAGCAGACGCGGGTGGAGACGCCCGGGTTCGGCCGTGCGGTTGGGGTGGAGTCCATGCTGCGCCTGCTGAGTTCTGGTGGCCTCTCAATATAGGAGGGCCGGGGGTCTGGCCGTCCCGGTCGGCCGTGTCCGTGTACCCCATTGCGCCCTTCGGTCACTTTGTAAAAGTTACAATGTAAACCTCTCCTTCATGGAGATCCGAATGGGGAAGAACGATCATCTCGGGGAGTTCGAGCAGTTGGCGCTGCTCGCCGTGCTCCGTCTCGGAGAACGTGCGTACGGGGCGGCGATCCAGGAGGAGCTCGATCGCACCGCCGGGCGCTCGTCTGCGATCAGCTCGATCTACATCACGCTGACCCGGCTCGAGGCCAAGGGGCTGGTGCGCTCTTCCCTCGGCACCCCGCCCGGGTCGGACGAGGCCGGAGCCGAAGAGACGCGATCACGAGCCGGCAAGCCGAGGCGGTATTTCGCGATCGAGCCCGAGGGCATCGAGGCGCTCAAGGCGTCCCGCGAGACGCTGCTGAGTATGTGGGACGGCGTGGAGCACGAGCTGGAGACGGTGTGAGGCATTCGGGGGCGCGCCTGCCGCGCTACGCCCGCGCGCTGCTCTCGGTGCTCGTGCCGGCGTCGATCCGGGACGAGCTCGAGGGCGATCTCACGGAGCGGTTCCTCGAGCTGCGGGCGGGAAGGGGAGCGGGCAGCGCTCACGGGTGGCTGGCGGGGCAGCTGATGCGCATGCGGCCGCGTGCGCTTTCACGGGCGGTGGGAGGAGGAGCAATGGGTGGATCGACGGAATGGTGGGCGGACCTGCGGCACGCGCTTCGCGCGGTACGCCTCCGGATCGGGTTTTCGGCCACGGTCATCGTCACGGTGGCGTTTGCCGTCGGGGCGACGACGTCCGTGTTCAGCGTGGTCAACGGCGTGCTGCTTCGGCCGCTCGACTTTCCGGAGCCGGATCGCCTCGTGCTCGCGTGGCAGACCAACCCCGAGTGGGCGGACCACCCGAGCTCGCAGCTCCGGGCCTTCGCAGAGCGCTTCCCGCTCTCGATTCCCACCTTCTTCGACTGGGAGGAAGGCCGGACGGGCTTCGAAGCCTTCGGCCTGCAGAGCGAGCATCGATGGACGCTCCAGACTGCGGATGGTGCGGACCTCGTCCGGGGCGGGATCTACACCTCCGGCGTCTTCCGCGCCCTCGGGGTCGCCCCCTTCATGGGTCGCTATCTGGCTCCGGAGGACGACCGGGAGGGCGCCCAGCCCGTCGCCGTGCTTTCGCATGCATCGTGGCGGGACCGATTCGGCGCCGATCCCGAGATCGTGGGCCGCTCGATCTCGCTCGACGGGGTTCCGCACGTGATCGTCGGCGTGATGCCGCCGGGCTTCACCACGCCTCGTGTGGGGGGCGAGATCTGGACGTCGCTCGTGGACGACCAGCGCCACGATCGGGGCTCTGCCGGCTACACCGTGCTCGGTCGGCTCGCGGACGGGGCCACGGTGGCGAGCGTGCGTGACGACCTCGACGCGATCCAGGTCCGGCTCGGTGAGCTTTACACCGAGGAGCAGCGTGACATGCGCTCCAATACACAGCGGCTGCTGGACTTCATGGTGGGAGACGTGCGAGCCACGCTCTTCTTCCTCCTCGCGGCGGTCGGGCTGGTGCTGGCGATCGCCTGCGTGAACATCGCCAACATGCTCTCGGTCGGAGGGCTGGCCCGTCGGCGGGAGATGGCCGTACGGGCCGCCCTCGGCGCCAGCCGCGGCCGGCTCGTCCGCGCCCTTCTCACGGAAAGCGCGGTGCTCGCTGGGCTCGGAGGTCTCGGCGGTATCGTCCTGGCCTCGACGACGCTCCCGGCCCTCGTACGCATGCTCCCGGCGACCCTGCCCCGCATCGACAGCATCGGGATCGACGGGACGGTCCTCGCGTTCGGCCTGTTCGTGACTGCGGCCACGGCGATTCTCGTGGGCGTCCTGCCGGCGCTGCAGGTCGCGCGCACCGAACCGAAGCAGATGATGGACGCCGGCAGCCGGGGGCTCGCGGGAGGGCGCGCGGGTCGGCGGATCCGCTCCGGGCTCGTCGTCACCGAGGTCGCCCTCGCGTTCGTCCTTCTTCTGGGCGCTTCGCTGCTGGCTACCAGCTTCACGCGGTTGTGGAATGTAGAACGCGGGTTCTACACAGAGGGATTGGTCGCGATGTACGTGGCGCCCAACCCCGTCGACTATCCGGAGCCGGATGACCGTCGGCGCTTCCGGGCGGAGCTCGGCGAGCGGCTCGAGGCCATCCCCGGGGTGCAGGTGTCGCGCACCAACCAGATCCCGCTCACCGGGTCGACTTCTTCGACGACCTACTACCGGGACCGTGACGGGGAGGAGCAGGAGTTCACCGTCATGATCTCGATCGTCGACGAGCGCTACCTCGACCTGATGGGCATCGCACTGGTCGAAGGGCGCGGGTTCGACGGCACGGAGGTCGCGGAGGGTCCACTCGTGGGCGTGGTGAACCAGGCGTTCGTCGACGAGGTCCTGGGCGGTGGGTCGGCCCTCGGGGAGCGCATCCGGGCCCAGTCCGACGAGGAGCGCTTTGTGCCCGGGGCGGAAGGGGAGGGCGGCGAGGTCGTGCTCCCGGAGACCACGATCATCGGCGTGGCTCGCGACGTCCGTCATCAGGGCCTGCACGTCCCGACGGAGCCCAAGCTGTACGTACCGGTAACGCAGAATCATCGCGCGGCCGATCAGTGGCTGCTCCGGGTACAGGGCGATCCCCGCTCGGTCATGGAGCTCGCACGGCAGGCCGTGACCTCCGTGTCCCCGACCACACCGGTCCGGGGGATCGACGTCGTGGAGGAGCGCATCGCCTCCTCCGTCGCCGTGCCTCGCTTCCGGACCATCTTCCTGGTGGGGCTGGCCCTCATGGCGACCGTGCTGGCGCTTCTGGGTGTCTACGGCGTGGTGACGTTCGCGGTCTCGCAACGGACGAGGGAGCTCGCCGTGCGCATGGCGATCGGCGCACATCCTCGTGATGTGGTGGCCGAGACCCTCTCTGCGGGCCTCAGGCTGGCCGGGGCCGGCGTTCTTCTCGGAGGGCTCGTAGCGCTATGGGCGAACCGGATGCTCGAGCAGTTCCTCTACGACGTGGACCCGACCCATCCGATGATGTTCGTCCTTGTGGCCGTGGCGGTGGGGGTCGTCGTCGCAGGTGCGTCGTGGCTGCCGGCGCGGAGGGCGGCCCGGGTGGATCCGGTGACGGTGCTGAACGCGGAGTAAAGACGGGTCGCGAGGCCCTGCGAGCCGGGTCGCCTGTGCACGCGTCACTTTCCAGCCCGTCGGGCGTACATGGGGCCATGACGACACGATCGGAGTGGGTCCGCGCGTGGGCGCGGAAGGGTGGGGTGGTAGCGGCCGTGGTCGCCGCGGGAGTTGTCGCCCCGGACGTGGTGTTCGCGCAGACCGAATACGAAGTCGGCGTGGGGGCCGGGTTCCTGGTCGACATCCCGGAGCCGTTCTTCGAGCAGTATTGCGAGAGCAACGGGGCGGGGCTCACCGGCTCGGCGGCGTGGAGGCCACTCTCGTGGCTGTCGCTCGAGGGCTCGGCCATCGTCACCGGGCAGCTGGGCGGAGAGACGTGTACGGTCCCTCTCCTCGCGCCCGTACCGGTCGATACGCCGATCCTCGAGACGTCGTACGACGAATCCGTCGAGGGCGTCGACTTCTTCGAGACGCACGCCTCGCTGGTGCTCGAGCCCTTTGCGGGCTCACCCGTCAGTCCGCGGGGCCGGCTCGGCGTCGGCTGGATCTGGCAGAAGGACCTCTTCAACTGGGTGTGGGGCCTCGGGGTCCGCTACTCCTTCGGTCGCTACGCCGTCTACACCGATGTCGATCGGTGGAACCTCGAGATCCCGGAGCTGAACGAGACCGTCATCTATCGCTCGACCGGGGGGCGTGAAGTGATCTCGTCCGAGACCGTCGACCGGGAGTACCGCCCCTGGGTCGTCCGCTTCGGGCTGGAGTTCCTCTTCCCGCGCTAGGCGCGTTTACGCGCTGGGCTCGGGAGACGCCGCGCACGCCCCTTCGCCCTCAGCGCCCAGTGAGCCTCGCCAGCTCCTCCAGCACGATCCGCCACGTGGTCGTGCCGGGTGCGATCATCTCGAAGTGTCCCGACTCGGGCGCCACGACCATCGAGACCGGCGATCCGCCGTCGGCCACGGCCGCGTCGTGGTACGCGCGGCCCGCCGGCGCCCAGCTTTGGTCGAGGGCACCGACGACGAGGCGCTGGGGCACGCCCTCGGGCATCAGGCGCATGGGAGAAACCGCGTCGTAGCGCTCCGGAAAGGCCTCCGGAGAGCCGCCGAGGAGTCCGTCGAGCACGCCTCCGCAGACGCCCCTCGCGTGCAGGGCGCCGAGCGTGGCGGCGGGGGCGAGTCCGAGAACGCCACGGATCGGCAGGGGGTCCTCCACCCATACTTCGCTGGTCCGATCGATCCGCGGCCGGGCCGCGGCCCAGATGGCGTAGTTCGCTCCGGCGGAGTGGCCCACCGCGTAGACGCGGTCGCCATCGAGATTCAACCGTTCACGGCCGAGTAGCTCGCGCGCGAAGTCGACGCCCGCTGCCACGTCGAGGAAGGAGTTGGGCCAGCCGCCCCCTTCGTCGCCTACGCGCCGGTACTCGATGCTCCATACGGCGTAGCCCGCGTCGGCGAGCCCCTGCTCCAGGGGCGCGAAGTGCTCGATGTCGTACATCGAGAGGTAGCAGCCCCCGTGGATCGCGATCACGAGCGGGTGGGGTCCCGGCCCGTCCGGGAGGCGGAGTCGGCCGAACTGGTGGGGCGCGTCCCCGTAGGAGATCCTCGCGGCCGGGGCCGGGACGTCGGCCGCCATCTCGATCAGGTCGGCCGGGGTCATGAGCTGCGGGCTCTGCGTCCGGGCCTGGTGGGGGAAGAGCGTCAGGGCGGCGAGGGCGGCGAGGCATGCCGGAAGCGTCGTTCGCGGGGCGGTGGTCAGCGTCGTGGGGCTCAAGATCCGCGGGGTAGGGGCCGAAGGTCGAGATCGGGCGTCGCGCGTTGCCGGCGAAGCATGGCATCTCGGCCGGCTCTCCGACAGCGGGGTCGCCGGATGGATGGGGGGTGGCCCGGGCGCGGACGTCGGCGGGATTCTGGCATCCTGTGGCTCGGGAGCGACGACCCTGTGGTGCGTGTTCGACACGGGCGGTCAGGCGTCGGCGGTGACCGACTGGCTCAAACTGATGTCAGACCGGCGGATACGTAGTTCTACCGACTCGGTGATCCGGGGGAATGCGTTTTGCTGCCTCCCTCAATGGCACCTCCCGGCCCCCCTCATGTCGGTTCCCCCCCAGGACGAAAGAGCCATGTCTCGATCTTTGACACCCCTCTGGAGCGTCGCGCTGCTGGCGTCCGCACTCCTCGCGGCGTGTAACGACGCGCCGACCGCGGTCACGCCCACGACCCTCTCCCCCTCCGCGTCGATCCTTCCCGACCTCGTCGACGAAGGGCGCAAGGCGCGTCTCGGTCGAGCGATGTTCCAGGACGAGAACCTGTCGCTCGAGCGGAATCAGTCGTGCGAGTCGTGCCACACGCCGGCGTGGGGTTGGACCTCGCCCGACCTGGTCGCCAACCTCGGCGGTGGGGCGGTGGAGGGCTCGGTCGCGGGGAGGGCCGGGGCGCGCAAGCCGATGAGCGCTGCCTACGCGAGCCAGGCGCCGATCTTCGAGTGCGACCCGAACTGGCGAGGGTTCGGTCCGCGATGCAAAGGCGGCAACTTCTGGGACGGGCGCGCGACCGGCGAGCGTCTCGGGAGTCCGGTCGCCGAGCAGGCCCAGGCTCCCTTCACCAACCCGGTAGAGATGGCGCTCCGCGACCCGGCGTGCGTCGTCTACCGCGTGTCCGAGGCCGAGTACTCGGGTCGGTACGTCGCCGAGTTCGGACCCGCGATCAAGCAGATCCGGTTCCCGAAGGGCATGGACAGCTTGTGCGAGCAGGAAGGCCCCCTCGTGGACCTGCCAGCTGACGTCCGGGCGCAGGTCGACCTCGAGTTCGACAACATCGCCATCGCGATCGGGGACATGTTCGAGGACTCGAGGTTCGTCAACACGTTCACGTCGAAATACGACGCGTACCGTGCCGGGCTGGCGACGCTCACCGAAGAGGAAACGCTCGGCATGGAGCTGTGGGTCGGCGCGGGCCGATGCAACTTCTGCCACGGCGACCCCTTCAACGACGATCCCTTCCTGGCGACGGACTACGAGTTCGACAACATCGGGTCCCCGAAGAACCCGGATAACCCCATCTACGCCACGGATCCCGGCTTCGTCGACCTCGGACTCGGAGGGTTCACCGGCGTTGCGACCGACAACGGCCAGTTCCGCGTGCCCACGGCTCGAAATGCCGATCTGGCGCCCTATCCCGGAGCTCCCAAGGCGTTCATGCACAACGGCGCCCTCAAGAGCCTCGAAGAGGTCGTGCACTTCTACAACACGGCGAGGGTGATGCCCGACTGTGCGACGCTGGCCGATGCGGAGTTCGGCGTGAACTGCTGGCCCGCCCCCGAGGTTGCGGACAACCGCGTGCCGCCCTTCCTGGTCGGGGGGCTCGGGCTGACGCCGGAGCAGGAGGCCGCGATCGTCGCGTTCACCCGGGCCCTCACCGACGGCTACCTGCCGAGCCGGCCCGGGAGCGAGCTGGTGCGCTGAACCCGACCGCGGGCAGGCAGGGAGCGGAGGCCTCGGGGTGCACCCCCGAGGCCTCTCGCCGTTCAGGCCTCTCGCCGCTCAGTCCCTCGGGACCAGGGCCTGACCCCCGTCCTCTCCACCGAAGATCGTTGACAAATCTTTAGGTCTGCCTAATCCTAATATTTAGGTGGACCTAATTAGATCTCCGGTGGAGGTCCGACAATGCACAAACCCTGCCCGCTCCGAGGCGCGGCGATCGTGGCGCTGGCAGCGCTCCTGGGTGCGCCGCCCGTGGACGGAGATCGGCATGCGCTGGTGGCCCAGGAGAGCGGCGCTGCCCTGGCTCGTCCGACTTCGGGCGCCGCCGCTGCCGTTGTCGGTCAGGTGCTGCAGCGGGACGGGCGGCCGGTCGCGTACGCGACGGTCCGGGTGGTCGGAACCGAGCGTGGCGTGATCGCGGACGCCGACGGACGCTTCCTCTTCCTCGGCCTCGAGGCGGGCGAGCACACCCTTCTCGCGTCGGCGCAGGGGTACGCGGCGACGGAGGCCGAAGTGTCGGTCGGACAAGGATATGGAGAGGATGTCCCGTCCGGTGTGGCCGCGCGTGGGGAGGCCGCGCGCGTCAGCATCACCCTGGCGCCGGACCCCGTCGCGCTCGAGGCGATCACCGTCACCGGCACGATGAAGAGCACGACCGTCGCACAGTCTCCGGTGAAGGTCAGCGTGGTCCCGCAGGCCGTGCTTCAGCGCAACGCGACGAACAACCTGGTCGACGCGATCTCCTTCGTGAACGGGCTCTACCAGCAGGTCGACTGCGGTGTGTGCTACACCAACAACCTGCGGATCAACGGGATGGAAGGGCCCTACACGGCGGTGCTGATCGACGGCATGCCGATCATGAGCTCGCTCGCGTCCGTCTACGGCCTCAACGGGATCAACCCGGCGCTCATCGAACAGGTGGAGATCATCAAGGGCCCGTCGTCGACGCTCTACGGATCGGAAGCGATGGCGGGCGTGATCAACGTCATCACGAGGGACCCCCGCTTCGCGCCGAAGCTGGCGATCGACGCGTGGGGCACGACCGACGCGGAGAGCAACGTCGACTTCGCGCTCTCCTCGAGCCCGGGCGACGTGAGCGGAGTGCTTTCCGGCAACGTCGCCTACAACAGCCGCTTCGTGGACGGGAACGGGGACGGCTTCACCGACTTCCCCCTGAACAAGCGGGGTGTGGTCTTCGGAAAGCTGGACTGGAGCCCCCGGGGCCAGCGGCGCGCCACGCTCACGGCGAAATACCTTTACGAGGATCGCTTCGGCGGGGTCGAGGGGTGGACTCCGGCCGATCGCGGAAGCAGCTCGGTATACGGCGAGTCGATCTACACGAACCGCGTCGAGCTCCTGGGCTCCTATCGGCCGACCTGGTCCGACGCCGTCCGCTTCGAGGGTTCGTACGCGTGGCACGACCAGGACTCGTGGTACGGGGACTCCCGATACGCCGCGGTGCAGCACATCGGCTTCATGAACGCGCTCTGGGGGCCGCGCTTCGGCAGACACGACCTGCTCGTCGGCGCCAGCGCACGCGTTCAGACGTACGACGACGACACGCCGGCCACGGCCACGGTCGACCAACGCTTCATTCCGGGCCTCCTCGTGCAGGACGAGGTGCGCATGATGGGTAACCGGCTCACCGCGCTCGGGGGTCTGCGCGCCGACCATCACTCGGAGCACGGCGCCATCCTGAGCCCGCGCTTCGCGCTCAAGTGGGACGCGCTCGAGCACACGGCCCTCCGCTTCAACGCCGGGACCGGCTTCCGCGTCGTGAACCTCTTCACCGAGGACCATGCAGCGCTGACGGGTGCCCGCGACGTGGTCATCGCGAGCGAGCTCGAGCCGGAACGATCACGGAGCTTCACGCTCAACCTCAACCAGGTCGTCGAGTTCGGGCCCAACCCGATGATGATCGACGTCGACCTGTTCCACACGCGCTTCCACAACAAGATCATCCCCGACTACGACGTCGATCCGGACCAGATCGTCTACGACAACCTCGAAGGGCACGCGGTGAGCCGAGGCGTCTCGATCGCCTTCAATCAGAACGTCGATTTTGATCACTTCCTCTACTCGGTGGGCGTCACGCTCCAGGACGTCTACGCCGAGGACGAGCGGGGTGTCCGAGAGGCCGAGTTCTTCGCGCCGGACGTGCGGGGCGTGCTCGGCGCGACGTGGAATCTGCGCGTGCTGCCGCTCCGCTTAGACTACACGGCCAGCATCACAGGGCCCATGCGCCTGCCCAGCTACGACGAGCCGCACACACGCGCCGAGCGCTCCCCGACGTACGCGATCCACAACCTTCAGGGCGCCTGGCGCGTGAGCGGGAGCTCGGAGCTCTACGTCTCCGTGAAGAATCTCTTCGACTACCGTCAGCCCAGCCCGCTCGTCGATCCCGACAACCCGTTCGGCGACGCCTTCGACACCGCGTACGTGTATGGGCCCATGCGGGGCCGGCAGGTCATGCTGGGGCTTCGGTACGGGGTCGCTCGGTAGGAGCGGTCGGATGAGGCGTTGCGGACGCGGGTGGCGGTGCGCCGCGGTCTTCGCCGGCCTGATGTCGGCTGCCCTGGTACGCGGGGAGGCGGCCGAGCTCCGGGCGCAGGAGACCGCCGAGGACGGGGTCGTCGTATACGGCCGCGCCGACTACGAGTGGACGATCCGCCCTCTCGACGGTGAGCCCGTCGAGCTCGAGGCATTCCGCGGCAAGGTGATCTTCATCAACCTCTGGGCGTCGTGGTGCACGCCGTGCATCCGCGAGATGGAGACGATCGAGCGGCTGAGGCGACGGCTGGCGGACACCGACGTGGAGTTCCTGATCGTCGCCGCCGAGGGCGAGCGGCCTGTGCGTCGGCATCTGCGGAAGTACCGCTACGATCTGCCGATCTACCTGGAAGTGGATCGGATCCCGGAGGCCTTCGGTGTGCGCGGGCTGCCCACGTCGTGGCTCATCGATCGCGCGGGGCGGATCCTCGTCCTCCGACACGGTGAGGCCGTGTGGGACACGGACGAAGTCGAGGCGTTCGTGCGGGCGGTGGCGGACGGCTGAACGCCCCGCCGGCACGACCGTCAGTTCCGCTCCGCCTCCATCCGCAGCTCGGCGATGTCGGCGCTCGCCCGACCGTCTCCCAGGAGGTGCTTCGCGAAGTACTCGGCCCGGAGCCAGAACCAGTAGTCGCCCATGTCGCCGTAGCCGTGGCGCTGGCCGGGAAAGACGAAGTAGTCGAACCGCTTGTTCGCGCGAATCAGAGCCCGGGCCATCCGAACGGTGTTCGCATGGTGGACGTTGTTGTCCTCGTCGCCGGTGGTCAGGAGGAGCTTGCCCTGGAGGTTGGCCGCGAGCTCGGGGTTGTTGTCGATCTCGTACTCGAACGAGACGTTCCCCTCCTCGTCGGTCACCTCCTTCACCCCGTGGTGTGTCTCGGACCAGTAGCGGTTGTAGACCTGGTTGTCGTGGTTGCCCGAAGAGGACACGGCGACCTTGAAGAAGTCCGGGTAGTTGAGCATCGCCGCCGTGGACATGAAGCCGCCCCCGGAGTGGCCGTAGATGCCCACCCGATCGAGGTCGATGAAGTCGTGGCGCATCGCCAGCTGCTCGGCCGTGGACTTCTTGTCGGCCAGCCCGTAGTCCCGGAGGTTGCCGTAGCCGTAGTTGTGGTACCACTTCGAGCGGTCGGGGTGGCCGCCCCGATTGCCGACGGTCACCACGATCATGCCGAGTTGAGCGAGTGCGACCTCGTACCGGTTGGTGTTGAAGAACTTCGAGACCGACTCCGTCTGAGGGCCCGGGTACACGTACTCGACGAGCGGATAGACCTTCGTCGAGTCGAAATCGAAGGGCTTGTACATGACGCCGTACAGGTCGGTCACGCCGTCGGCCGCTTTGACGGTGAAGGGCTCGGGCATCCGCCAGCCGGCCTCGAGGAGCATCGAGAAGTCCGCCTCTTCCAGCTCCATCACCACGTCGCCGCGGGCGTTTCGCACGACGGTACGGGGCACCGTGTTCACGCGTGAGTAGGAGTGAACGAAGTACCGGCTGGATTCTCCGGCCGCGGCCCGGTTGTCGAAGGCCGGGTCCGAAAGAAGTGCCGGCGCGCCTCCGTCGAGGCTCACCCGGTAGAGCTGCCCGTAGTACGGATCGGCTCCCTCTTCTCTCCCGTAGGCCACGAAGAAGACGTCTCGCGCACCCTCGTCGACCGAGACCACGGTCCCCACGCTGAAGGGCCCCGAGGTGAGGCGACGAAGGAGCTCGCCCTCGTGGGAGTAGTGATAGAGGTGGGCCCACCCGTCCCGCTCGGACCACCACACGTAGCTCCCGTCCTCGAGCCCATACGGGGTCTGCCACTCCTGGTAGGTGTTCAGGCGCTCCTCGATGAGGGGCGTGGCCGTCATGGTGGTCAGGTCGAGCGACACCAGGTCGACCCGGTCGCGGGGCCGGCTCCAGCGAATGTAGACGAGCTCGTCCGAGCCCTCGGTGATCCACACGCTCAGGTCCGGCGCCTCGGAGTCCGGATAGTCGAAGACGCGGTCCTCGGCGATGTCGATCCCCTGATCCACGTAGCCGCCGTCCTCGACCCGGGTGCCCTGGCGCGACTCGACGTCGAAGACCCACAGCTCCGACTGGGTGACGTCGTCCTCGCCGGGCATGTCGTACTTGTAGCTCTCGAGCTCGGGGCGGTCGTGGCCGGTGTTGTGGATGACCCAGAGCATGCCCACTTCACGTCGGTCCTCCCGCACGGTCGCGAACTTGCGGGAGTCCTTGGACCAGGAGACCCCGGCGCGATTGCGCTTGGCCCACTCCTCGTCCTTGTCGACGTCGTTCACGCCCCGGCCGGTGTTGTTCGCCATCCAGGAATACCAGCGCTCTCCGTCTTCGGTGAGGCGGATCTCCTCGACCTCGACCTCCTCCTCCGCCTCCTCCGCGTCGTCTCCGTCCTTGCCCCGGCGCGCATCGAGAATGCGGGCGTAGTCCTCGCCGGAGATCATGTAGAGGTCGTGGTCCCGCGCGAAGACGACCCACTGTCCGTCCGGCGATACGCCGGCCCACTCGGGGTGCTCGTCGGGTGCCTCGTAGTCCTCGAGGAGGCGCAGCGTCTGGGTCGACACCGTGAACTCGAAGTGGAAGACCCTCTTGTCCTCCTCCTCTTCTTCGCGCTCTTCCTCTTCCTGCTCGTCCTCGTCGATCTCGTCCTCCTCCTCGTCCCTCGCGTCCCCGACCTCCTCGACGTCGAACTGCAGGACGTCCTCGCTCACGAAGCGGATGTTCTCGATCGGAAGGTGCCGGCCGTCCCAGGGGTCGCGCGTGATCCGGGTCAGCTCGGCCGCAAGGACGTCCCGGTCGAAGATCAGACGCTTGGATCCGGCCTCGGGATCGGCGATCCAGTGCCACGACCCGTCGGAGTCCTCCCACTCGTACCAGAACGCCTCGGTACCCTCGATCCACTGGGGCTCGACCGTGGTCGCGTGGATCATGTCCTCGATCCTGTAGGGCGCGAACCGGGCGGCCAGGAGGTAGTTGGCCGATCCCTCACCGCCCACGAATCCGTCTTCGGCCGAGCGGCGGGACGGCACCTGCCCGTCGACGGGCGGGGGCGTCAGCAGCGAGCCGAACGCTGCGAGCAGGAGCGCGACGGTCGGCAGGCCCGAGCGACACGGGCGAGGGTCGGGGATCCGCATTGCGGAGACTCCAGGACTTCGAGGAACGGGGGCCAGAGGTCGGGGCCCAACTGGCGGTCGAGCCGCCGTCCGGGCAAGGCCGTGGCCGTTCGGTTCGACCTAGTCGGCTGGCCCGGGCGAGCCCGACGTCGTCAGGTGACAGGCGCTGAAGTGGTCGGGCCCCACCTGCGTCAGCTCCGGAACCTCCAGCGCGCAGATCGCTTCGGCTCGCGGGCACCGGCTGCGGAAGACACACCCCGACGGAGGATTGATCGGGCTCGGAATGTCTCCCACCAGGACCATGCGCCTTCGCGGCCGACCGGGCTCCGGTACCGGGACGGCCGAGAGGAGCGCCTCGGTGTAGGGATGGTTCGGCTCCTCGTACAGCGCGTCGGCCGGGGCGATCTCCATGATCCTGCCCAGGTACATCACCGCCACCCGGTCGCAGATGTGCTCGACGACCGCCAGGTCGTGCGCGATGAAGAGCATCGTGAGATCGAGCTCGTCGCGGAGGTCGCTCAGCAGGTTGATGACCTGGGCCTGGATGGAGACGTCGAGGGCCGAGACCGGCTCGTCGGCCACGATGAACTCCGGGTTCACCGCGAGGGCCCGGGCGATTCCGATCCGCTGACGCTGTCCGCCCGAGAACTCGTGGGGGAAGCGGTCGAGCTGATCCGGTGACAGGCCCACCTGCTTCAGGAGTCTGGCGATGCGCTCCGCGCGGTCCGCGGGCGTGCCGATGCGGTGCAGGGCCAGCGCGTGGCCGAGGACGGTCCGGACCCGCTCCCGGGGGTTCAGGCTGGCGTAGGGATCCTGGAAGATGATCTGCATCCTCTTTCGGAAGCGGCGCAGCTCCGACCGGGGAAGCTCCAGAACGTCGGTTCCGTCGAAGACCACCGTGCCGCCGGTGGCTTCCTCGAGGCGAAGGACCAGCCTTCCGACGGTGGTCTTGCCGGACCCGCTCTCGCCCACGAGCCCGAGGACTTCGCCGCGTCGTACCGTGAACGAGACTCCGTTCACCGCCTGGACGTGATTGACCACGCGATTGAGCGGCCCGCCCCGAACCGGGAAGTGCTTCACGAGGCCCTCGACGCGGAGCAGGTCGCCGCTCATCGGGCGACCTCCTCGGTCAGGTCCAGCTCGCGCCAGCGGAGGCAGCGCACCTCGTGCCCGTCCGTCACGCGCTCCAGAGGCGGTGTGCCGGCCGCGCACGCGGACTCGGCATGGCGGCAGCGGGACGAGAAGCGGCATCCGCCTCCCAGCTCAGCGAGCGAGGGGACGTTGCCCGGGATCGTGCGGAGCCGCTGGCCGCGATCCGTGTCTCCGAGGCGGGGGATCGACCCGATCAGCCCGGCGGTGTACGGCATGCGCGGCCGCTGGAAGATCTCCTCCACGGGGCCGCTCTCGACGATCTGTCCTGCGTACATCACCACGACCCGACGAGCCATCTGGGCGACGACCCCCAGGTCGTGGGTGATGAAGATGATCGCCATCCCGAGCCGTTCCTGAAGATCCTCCATGAGATCCAGGATCTGGGCCTGGATCGTCACGTCCAGGGCGGTGGTCGGCTCGTCGGCGATGAGAAGGCTCGGGCGACAGGCGAGCGCCATCGCGATCATCGCCCGCTGGCGCATCCCCCCGGACATCTCGTGCGGATAGCTGTCGACGCGCCGGGCAGGCTCGGGAATGCCGACCGTGTCCAGCATCTCGATCGCCCGCGCGCGCGCGTCGGAGGCCGAGAGCGCCTCGTGCTCGACCAGTACTTCGGCGATCTGGGCGCCCACCGAGTGGACCGGATTCAGGCTGGTCATCGGCTCCTGGAAGATCATCCCGATCTCCTTGCCGCGGACGGAGCGCATGTCCGTCTCGGGCAGATCGGTGAGCTCCCGTCCGGCGAGTTGGATCCGGCCCCCGGTGATGTGCCCGACGCGTGCCGGAAGGAGGCGCATGATCGAGAGTGCGGTCACCGACTTGCCGGACCCGCTCTCTCCGACGATCGCGAGGGTCTCCCCGCGGTCGACGGTGAAGCCGACGCCGTCCACGGCGACGATCGGGCTGCGCCCGCCGAGGGTGAAGCTCGTCTGGAGGTCACTCACCTCGAGGAGGGCGCGCGCTGTCATCGTCTGGCCCCTCCCAGCGTCCGGCCCTCGATCATGTGCGCCCTCCCCGCGGCCGGACGAAGCGCCCCGTACCGGGCGAGGCCGTGACCTCCGTTCCGTCGAAGATCGGAGCGCCGGCGAGGAAGGTCGCCGCGACCCGTCCGCGGTAGCGCTGACCGTGCGCCAACCTCGCCACCTGCCGGGCCGCGGTGCGGAGCGTTTCCGGGGTGGGCACCGTTTCTCCGGTGAGGTCCACGAGCGCGAGGTCGACTCGCGCTCCTTCGGCCACGACGCCACGATCGGACAGGCCGAAGCGCCGGGCCGCGGCGCCGGAGAGGAGCTCGGCCATCCGTGGCAGGGTCAGGCGGCCCTCCGCCACCCCGTCGAGCAGCGTGGGAACGAGGAGCTCGGTACCCGGGTGCCCCGGTGGGGCGGTGAGGAAGTTGCCTTCGTGCGCGGCCTTCTCGGCCGCCGAGAAGCTGGCGTGGTCGGTGGTGACGTGTGCGAGCGTTCCGTCGGTGATCGCCTCCCAGAGCGCGTCCCGGTCCTCGGCGCTGCGGATGGGCGGATTCACCTTGCCGTACACACCGACACGGGCCACGTCGTCCGCGGTGTAGCGCAGATACTGGGGGCACGTCTCGGCACTGAAGTTCGAGCTCCCTGCGAAGCGTCGGAGGACCTCCAGCGTGGCCCTCGACGTCACGTGGGCGACGTGCAGCTTCGCGCCCGCCTCGACGTTCATCGTGAGGAGCTGCGCGACCGCCAGCGCCTCGGCCAGGGCCGGACGGGCGGCCTCGTGCGTGGCCACGTCGGCTGGATCGAGCCCCGCGGCCTCCGCCTCACTCCGGGCGAGGATCTCCGGGTGCTCCGCGTGGACCACCACGGGCAGGCCGACGGCCGCCGCCAGCGTGAGGGCGCGCATCTGGTCGGCCGCATTCGGCCAGGCGAGTCCCTCGAACTCGTGCTCCCGTCCGGCCGGGGCGGGCACGGTGAAGATCTTGAGCGCGATCACGCCCGCGTCGGCGAGCGCCTCGAATGCGGGAAGGGTCAGCTCCGCGGGTGCGGCGTACATCGCGAAGTCGACGAGCGCATGCTCCGCGAAGTGGTCCCGGCGCAGCGCGACCCGATCGGGCGCGTTGCAGCACGGGTCGGTGATCGGCATCTCGAAGAGCGTCGTGATGCCGCCCGCGGCGCACGCCGCCGTCTCCGAGGCCACCGTGCCCCGCTCCGGATACGCCGGCGAGCGGAGGTGGCAGTGGATGTCGATCGCGCCGGGCAGGACGTGGAGCCCGGTGGCGTCCCACGTCCCGGCGGCGTCCAGCTCCGCACCCGGCGGTGCGATCGCGGCGATCCGTCCGTCACGGATTCCGAGCGTGCCCGGGCGCACCCCGTCCGGGGTGACGAGCGAGGCGCCGGTGAGCGCGAGCTCGAAGCTCATCGTCCGTAGGGCCGGTCGTGATCGAGGATGGGGCTCACCGCAGCCCCAGCTCGTCGAGCGCCTGCGCGACCCCTTCGAGGTGGGTGAGGTGCATCGAGGCGTAGTTGGGTGCGAGCACGATTCCGTCGCCTCCGGCCCGGTACGTCGCCATCACCGAGCGGTAGACGATGTCCTTCGAGCACTTCGCCGTCTCCGGGCGAGTGCGGGGCGCGTCGACCCCGATGCCCATGTAGACTTTCGCCCCGCCGTCGACGCCGCGGACCGCGTCGGCACACTGGCCGAAGACGTACGTGTCCGGGTCCATGCCGGCCGCGATCACCTCGTCGAACGGCGCCTCGTTCAGACCCAGGACGCGGTAGAGGGCGCGGGTCGCCTCGTCGGGCTCGAAGTCCCGCAGGATCGTCTTGCGGAAGAAGCCCAGCTCCTTGTGCCAGATCTCGCCCGCCTGGTGCTGGTACGTGATCGGCTTCACGAAATCTGCGTACCGCGTCTGCTCCGCCCACGGCCACTGCGCGCGGCGGATCAGGTTGAAGTGATTCCGGTTCCAGACGTTGAGGCCGAAGGGGAGGTGCGGCTTGCACCACTTCACCAGCCCGTACAGCTCCCGGTCGAGATCCTTGTTCCGCTCGAGCCAGAACTTCTCCCAGACGAGCGCTTCGGGGTTGTCGAGCAGCACGCGCAGGAAGGTGATGAGCGGACCGTCGGCGAAGGTCTTTCCGGCCGCCGCCTCCTGCATGAAGTCGTAGAGGCGGAGAAGCGCCTGGCGGCATTTCTCGACGTCGATGCCGCGCTCGATCGCCTCGCGGCGTGACGCCTCGGAGAAGTCACCCGGGGCGCCGCCCTGGATGAGCGTGTCGAGCGGCGAGTACCGCTCGTTGCACCACATGACGCCGTCGAGGGCGTGGTTGCGGACCTGGTCCTCGATCATCGAGTGGATCCACGTCCGGTAGCCCGGATTCGACGTCGACGGCTCCCCGCCGATCCGGCCGAGGAGGTCGACTTCCATCGCCTGGGCCAGCGTCGGGATCTCGACGCTCGCCTCGGAGCCGTGCCCCGCGTACTTGAAGAAGGGCTCCATCAGCTCGATGTAGACCTTCATCCCGCGCTCGTGCGCGGCGGGCACGACCATCTTCAGGATGTCCCTGTCGGCGAACTCCGGGTCCTTGCTCCGGTAGTCGGCCATGAAGGTGTCGCGGTAGTAGCGCGGATCCGGGTCGAAGTACGCACCGCCGCGCATCTGGTACGGCTCCGGCACGCCGTGGTCCGGCCAGCCGTCGACCTCGTGGCTGATCGAGCGGCCCGACTTGAGGCCGAGCCAGCTCACCGTACCGAGCATGAGCACGTTCACCCCGACCTGGTTCTGCAGGGTGTCGAGGACGGTGTCCACGCCCTCGTCGACGAAGGAGATCGGCGAGATCTGGATGCCGACGAAGCGGTCGTTCGGGGTCTCGGTCATCGGAGGGCAGAGCTTCGGTGGGTGAGCGTGGTGGGGTGGGGCGCTGCGGTCCGTGCGCCTTCGATCATCGGCCTGAGCGTGCCTCGGCGGCGAACTTCGTGATGCGCTCCATCGCCTCCTCGATCATGGGAAGCGGCTGGAGATAGCTGATGCGGATGTAGTCGGTCGTCTCGTCTCCGAACATCGTGCCGGGGAAAAGCATCACACCCGTCTCCCGGAGGAGGCGCAGACAGAACTCCGGCGACGGCAGCCCGGTCGACGAGACGTTCGTGTAGATGTAGAAGGCGCCGCCGGGATGACCGTACGTGAAGCCGGCCTCGTCGAGCGCGGGCATCAGCCAGGCTCTCCGCTCGGCGTACGCCTCGGCCATCGCCTCGATCGGCTCCTGCGGACCGGTCAGCGCGGCGAGCGCCGCGTACTGGCTGATCGTGGACGTGTTGATCGAGAGCGTGTGCCGCGGCTCCGTCAGCATCTCGACGAGATCCCGGGGCGCGCCCAGGTAGCCGACGCGCCACCCGGTCATCGAGTACGTCTTCGAGAAGCCGTTCAGCGTGACCGTGCGCTCCCGCATCCCCGGCAGCGTCGCGATCGAGAGGTGCTCGTTGGGGGCGTAGACGAGCTGGGCGTAGATCTCGTCGGCGATGACCAGGATGTCGTGGCGGATCGCGAGATCGGCGATCGCGCGGATCGCGTCGGGCGGCGTCACGGCGCCCGTGGGGTTGTTCGGCGAGACCAGAACGAACATTCGGGTCTTCGGCGTGATGCGCTTCTCGATCTCGGCGACGTCCAGGGCGAAGTCGTCCTTCTCGAACGTCGGCACCGGGACCGGCGTGCCGCCACACAACCGCACGGCGGTGTCGTACGAGGTGAAGCGCGGGCTCGTGATCAGCACCTCGTCGCCGGGGGAGCACAGGCCCAGCATCGTCAGCATGATGCCTTCCTGCGCGCCGGCCGTGACGACGATCTCGTCCGAGGCGTAATCGAGGCCGTAACGCTCGGTCAGGTCCTGGGCGATCGCCTCTCGCAGGGGCGCGATGCCGGTCGGGCCCGTGTAGTGGTGGTGGTTCGCGTCGAGGGCGTCCTTGGCCGCCTGCACGATGTGCGCGGGCGTATGGAAGTCCGGGTCGCCCCGACCGAGGGCGATGATGTCGTCCATTCCGGCGGCGATGCCCAGCATGCGCGTGCGGAAGGCGCCGTCCTCCTCGACGATGCGCGGGGCCAGCCTGTCGTGCAGAAGGCTCATCCGTGCATCCTCCGGCCGCCGACGAACGTCGTTCTCACGTGCTCGAGGGCGAAGAGGTCCTCGTCCGGCTTCCCGTCGACGACGATCAGGTCGGCGGCCTTCCCGGCTTCGAGCGTCCCGATCATGTGGTCCATTCGCGACAGCCTGGCGGCCCGGATCGTGATCGAGGCGAGCGCGTCCATGTTGTCCGGACAGACGCCCACCTTGACCATGTGCGCGAGCTCCGGCGCGACGACGTCGTGCTCGACAGCCGGGGAGCCTGCATCGGTTCCGAAGATGATCGGCACGCCGGCCTTCGCGGCGTTCACCAGCCCCTCGTACCGCTTCGGATCGGCGATCGCCTTCTGCCGCTCCTCGATCTTCCACTCGGGGATCCCGAAGCGGCGCGCGATCTCGGGCTGAGACTGCTGCACGAGCGGCGCGAAGGTCGTCACGATCGGGATCTCCTTCTCCAGGAGGAGTGCGATCGTCGCGTCCGACATCGAGCCCCCGTGCTCCACGCAGTCGACGCCGAAGCGGGCGACGCGCTCGATGCACGCGTCGTACGTCGCATGTGCGGTGATCGGCAGGCCGTTCCGGTGCGACTCGTCGATGACCGCCTCCAGCTCCTCGTCGGTGAACTCGAGGGTGTCGTGGCACGCCATGATCTTGATCAGGTCGGCGCCGCCTCGGACCTGCTCGCGCACCGCCCGGCGCATCTCGTCGGCGCCGCTCGCTTCGCGGCAGACCCAGTAGGTGTGCCCGCCGGTCTGGATGATCGCGGCTCCCGTCACCTTGAGGCGCGGGCCGGGCACGATGCCCTGCTCGACCGCCTGCTTGGTGAAGAGGTTCATGTCGTGGAAGCCCAGGTCGCGCACCATCGTGATCCCGGCACGGAGACTCTTGAGCATGTTGCCCGCGGCCTTGAAGGCCGAGATCGGGCGGGGGTCGTCCATCGACTGGCGCGCCAGGTCGTGGATCCCGTCCCAGTTGAGGTGCGCGTGGCTGTTGATCATACCCGGCATGATCGTGCCACCCGTCTCCTCGACGGTTGCGTCCCCCGTGCTCATCTCCGAGCGCGGGCCCACGGCCGCGATCTCTCCGTCCCGGATCTCGACGAAGCCGTCTTCGATCACCTCGCCGGTCATCGTCAGCACACGACCCGTCAGCGCCAGGTGCGGCGTCGGCAGGTCGAACATCGGCTTCGTGATCTTCTGATATCGCCAGGCGGCGGGTTCGGGCATTCCTCGGGCTCCTCGGGGGTGGGTCGGGGGTGGCAGGGTAGCGCTACATGGCGAGCAGCGAAAACAGAAGCAGGCCCGTCATCGTCATGCCGCCGAGTACGGCGTAGGTGATCGATACCGCCCAGCCCTTGAGGAGCGTGGGCAGCCAGCCTTCGCCGTAGAAGCGCTTCATCGCGAGGACGAGGTAGATCGGCACGGTCAGCAGCAGCGGGTCGAGCATCGATGCCAGAGCCGGAAGGCCGATCACCTCGGGGACCGTGGTGAAGGTGACCACGATGAAGACGAAGCAGTGCAGGTAGATCGCGAAGACCGCGTGGTGCAGGTACGGCCGCTTCCGGTACGCGGCCTTCAGGAAGAGCGCGAAGGCCGGAAGGAGGAAGAACATCGACTGGGCCATGCGGTTGAAGAACAGCTGGCCGAACGTCTCGGGGTCCTCGGAGATCTGCGCGAATCCCCGGGAGATACGCTCGGCGAGCACGTCCTCGGCGCTCGTGTCCGCCTCCGTCTCGGGGAGCACCACCGCCGAGTCCGCTCGGACGCGCGTATCGCCGACGGTCACCGTCACGTTTTCGACCTCGACGCCGGCCTGCGACAGCACGAGGAACATCACGAAGCTCGTCACGAGGTAGAGGCGGATCGGCGGGACGAAGCGCGCTCGACGGCCCTCGACGTACTCCTTGGCGATTTCGCCGGGACGAAGGAAGAGGGCCGGCACCGTCAGGCGGGCACGCGAGTCGAGGCCGAGTGCCTCCTCGGCGAACTCTCGTGCGAAGGGTCCGAGGGGTCGGTCGAGTCCTCCCGAGCGCTGCCCGCAGCGGGGGCAGTACTCGCCCTCGTAGCTGGCTTCGCAGTTCAGGCAACGTTCGGACACGGTTCCTCTCAGCCGGTCATACGGTCAGCACGCGGCGCTCGACAGCGTGCGCGCTCTGGAAACCGCTGGCCACCTCCACACCGTCGGCGCCCACGATCAGGGTGTCGATCGTCCGCCATCCGTCGACCCCGGGGCGATACACACCCGGCTCGCACGAGAAGACCATGCCGGGTGACGCGGGCGTAGGGTCACCGGGTGCGAGCCACGGCGCTTCATGCCCCTCGACCCCCATGCCGTGACCGATGCGGTGACGGATCGTGTCGCCGAGGCCCGCGCCGCGAAGGACCCCGAGCGCGGCCTCGTTCACCTCCGAGCAGTTGAGGCCTCGCTCCAGCGCGTCGGCCGTCGCGGAGCTCGCCTCCTCCATCGCCGCCATGATCGAGCGCTGGTCGTCGGAGATCTCGCCGAGGACGAGCGTCACGCCACTCTCCGCATGATATCCGCCCAGGCTGCACCCGATTCCGGCGATGATCGGCTCGCCGGGGCGCGGTTGGCGCGGGAGAACCGAGCCGTGGGGCAGGGCGGCCCGTGGGCCGGAGTGTACCGAGGCCGTGATGCCCATCTTCGTGTCCTGGAAGGCCTCGCCGTGGGCCTCGACCAGAAGGCGGTGGGCATGGCCGGTGCAGTCGGCCATGAGGTCGGCCTCGGTCCCCCCGTCGGCGATGATCCGGCCGCCGGCAGCGAGCAGCCGTTCGAGCACCAGGTCGGCGAAGCGCGCGGCCTCGCGGATCAGGTCGAGCTCCTCTTCGGTCTTGATCGCACGCTCGGGCAGCACGTGGTCGGCCAGATCGACGCGATCGACCCGTGTCTCGGCCTCGGCGAGCAGTCGCGCGTCGAGGATGTCGATGGCGACGCTTCCGTCGACCTCCTCCAGCATCCCGAGGACCGGTGGACGCGGACCCGGATACTCCTCGTACGTGCGGACCTCGACGCCCGGGACTTCGAGCGCGTTCTCCAGCTCGAGCAGAGGCACGAAGAGGAGGGGCTCGCCCGACGTCGGGAGCCACAGTCCCACCGGGCGCTCGTTCACGGAGAAGTGCCAGCCCGTCGCATACCGGACATTGCCGGGCGCGAGGAGCAGCAGACCATCGACCCCGGCGACCTCGGCCCGCATGCGGAGGCGATCACGGACGCTGGTGTAGAAGGCAGGGCCGAGGGGGCGGAGCATCAGAGCTTCGCGTCCTCCCACGGCCCGACGACCTCGAGCTCCGTGCGGACACCGAGCTCGTCCGCGAGCGCGCGGAGGTCCTCGATCGCATGGTCTTCCAACGGAACGCCGACCTCCGTCTTCCTCTGCACCCGACGAGCCTCCTGCTCACCCGGGATGAGGATCTCGTCGAAGCCCGGCCGCAGCGCCCGCGATTTGCACATCTCCGCGAAGTCGTCCATTCGCCTGCGGAATTCGTCGAGCGGCATGAACCACTCGACGTCCAGCGCGATGAGCGTGTGGCTCACGTCCCATTTCGCCGGGTCGGCGTACGGTGTCAGCCCGTAGCCGCCGCCGGAGATCACGCCGGTCAGGACGTCGGTCATGAAGGCGAGTCCGTACCCCTTGTACTGACCGATCCCGAGGAGCGCGCCGGCCATCGCGGCGTTCGGGTCCGTCGTCTCTTCGCCCTCGGGCGTGAGCGCCCAGTCGAGCGGTATCGGGAGCCCCTCCTTCGCGTGCCACGTCATCATGCCCTTGCCGGCGGTCGTGAGCGCGATGTCGAGCACGGCGGGGAAGCCGAGGCCGGTGGGTACCGCGATCCCCCACGGGTTCGTGCCGACGACACCTTCACGCCCACCCCACGGAGCCATCTCGGGGCCCGCGTTCGTCATTGCGATCCCGATGCACCCGGCGTCGGGCCCGAGGCACGCGTGGACCGCGCTCGACCCGAAGTGGGTCGAGTTGCGCACGATGGCCGTCCCGATCCCGCAGGCCTTCGATTTCTCGATCGCCAGGCGCATCGCACGGGTCGCGGCCACCGTCCCGATTCCGTTGTGCGCGTCGATCAGCGCCAGCGCGGGACTCTCCTTCACGACCTCGAAGGGTGCGGCGACGTCGACGAGCCCCTCGGTGAAGCGTCCGCTGTAGCGGCGCAGCTTCTTGACGCCCTGGCCGTGCCCGGGGTGAAAGCGCAGCTCGGAGAAGACCAGGGCGCCGCCGAAGATCTCGGCTTCCTCCTCGGGAAGCCCCATCGCCCGGAGCACGTCGTGGACGAACGGGCGCAGGCTCTCGAGCGTGACCCTGCTCATCGGGATCGAGTCGGATCCAGCCATCGGTCAGTCCTCGATTCCGAGAAGGTCGACGAGGTTCGCTTCGGGCGCCTCGAAGCTCCCGAGCTGTTCGCCGGGGGCGGTCATGAGGATGGCGACGCCGGGACCGTATCCCGCCCTCGGTCCGTCCGTCGCGCAGACGACGCCGATCGCGCGGGCGCCGCGCAGGTGGCCGTGGTTGTACCGGCTGTCGGTGTCTTCGAAGGCGACGAGGTCGCCGAGCCGCAGCTGGTCGAGGCCCAGCTCCGCGAGCTGGGCGCGGTCGGTCGACTGGATGTGGAGGCTGCCACCCTGGGACGTGAGGCCGAGCCCGGCACCGACCAGGTGCGGGGGGACGTGGGCTACGACGCCGAACGAGACCCGACCGTCTTCCTCCTTCGCGCGCAGCGCACCCAGCAGCCCGGGGGCGATGCCCTTGAGGGAGACATCCGGGTGATCCGTGAGCTCGAGGCCGATGCCCTCGGCCCGCACGAGCACCTGGTCGCCCACGGCCATACTCGTGCGGGCTTCGACGGGCAGGTGAACGATCAGCTGCTCGGAGAAGCGGCCCGACTTCCCGGTCACGACACCGACGGTCCCGGCGGCACCGCCCGTCATCACCTTCGCCCGGTTGCCGACGCACGCGAAGACGTTCAGGCCCCGGTTCCGGTTGTCGTCGGGCTGGTGGATGCTCACGCCGGGGTGGATGCAGTCGGCCGCCCAGCCGAACGCCCGGTCCCCGACCGAGACGTTGTAGACGATCCCGCCGTACGTGGGCAGAAGGAAGGGCGTCCCGTCCGAGGCCAGTCGGTACGGCTCCGCCGGAAGACCCGGGAAGCCCGGGTGGGCGACGTGGCCCGCCACGGAGACGGCGACGAGGTCGGCCTCGTTCGTCGCGAGGTCGTTCCGACGCGTGGGATTCGATCGCTCGGTCATGCCGCACCTCCCGTGGCCGCGTCGCCCATGGCCACGGACGAGCTGCCGCTCGAAGCCGCGCTTCGGATCCCCAGCGTCTCGGCGATGTTGGCACCCGGGTCGATCTGGAAGTCGAGCCTGTCCGCCGGACCGGTGATCAGCGTCAGGATGCCCGGGCCGTGCCCGGTCATGACGGAGTCGCCGTGGATGCAGATGCAGATCGCCGCCCATCCATCCCGGTATGAGCGGCCGAAGCGGTGGTCGACGTCCCGAATCCCGATCAGGTCACCGAGCCGCATCCGATCGATCCCGAGCTCGGCCATCAGAGCGCGGTCCCCGGACATCAGGTCCTGGTCGACGAACTCCGCGTTCAGCTCCGCACCGGAACCCATGATGCGCGCGGGAAGCTCCATCGCGACCGGGCAAATCACCTTCCCGTGCTCGAGGGTCAGGCCGTACGCCTCGGCGAGCTCGGGGCTCGTCTTCTTGAACTCGATCTCCGGGTGGTCTTCGAGACGAATGCCGCGCCCGCGCGTCCGGATCTGGACGGTGTCCCCGATCGTCATCTCCTCGAGCACCTCGGGTTCGAAGTCGACGAGGAGGCGCGCGTGCTCGCCGGTCACGATGCCCTTCGCACCTCTCGCGAGTCCGGTAGTGACCTCGGCTTCGTTGCCGATGCACGTGAGGTAGTGAAGCGCGAAGTCGGCCTGCTCGTCGGCGTTCGCGATCGACACCCCGGGCTCGACGTGATCGCCGGCCCAACCGAAGGCGCGATCCCCGACCCGGGCGTTGTAGACGATCCCCGACATGCCGGGCAGCATGACGCCACGCCCGTCCGGCCAGGGGGTGTAGCCGCCCCGGCGCAGGGCGGGCTGACTCACCTGACCGGTCACGGCCATCTCGACGAGGTCATCGAAGTTCCAGCGGAGGGATTCGCTCATGGGCCTCGGGGATGTAGGATCGCCGCGGATCGCCGCCTGTCGCAGGTGTGGTGGACTCGCTTGACAGCCATCGCGGACCCGGCGCACGTTGCGCGGCCAATTGTCGACAACATACAGGCCGCTGCTCGAAGAGGCCAACCATATGGGATACAACGAGTTACTGGTGCGTATGGGCGAGGTCAACGACCTTCTGTGCTCCGAATCCATGCTCAGCTGGGACGAGCGGACCATGATGCCCCCCGGCGGAGCGGTCACGCGCGGCAAGCAGCTGGCCACCCTCAAGGTCTTCGCCCGGAACCATCTGGTGTCCGCCGAGACCCGCCGGCTCCTCGACGCGGCCGAGGCCGAGACGGCGAGCCTCGCCGAAGACAGCGTCGAGCGGACCATCTGCGCGCACGTCCGGGAGGCGATCGACTATCACACCCGCATCCCGGCCGAGCTGGTCCAGCGTCGAGCGGAGCTGGGTTCGCGAGGGCAGCACGTCTGGGCGAAGGCCCGCCAGGAGAGCGACTACGCGTCGTTCGCGCCGATCCTCGAGGAGACCCTCGAGCTCAATCGTGAGATGGCCGAGTGCATCGGGTACGAGGAGCACCCGTACGATGCGCTGATGTACCGCTTCGAGCCGGGCGAGACGCTCGCGTCACTCCAGCCCCTCTTCGCGGCGCTTCGCGAAGGGCTTCTGCCGCTCGTTCGGGCGATCGCGGAGAAGGAGCCGCCCCGGGTCGACTTCCTGCAGCGCCCCTTCCCGGTCGAAAGGCAGCTCGCCTTCGCGCTCTCGATGGCGCGCAAGATCGGGTACGACACGAACCGGGGCCGTCTCGACCTCACCGTGCACCCCTTCGAGATCTCGTTCACGCGCAACGACGTCCGCATCACGACGCGGGTCAACGACGAGTGGATGCCGAAGAGCCTCTTCGGCACCCTCCACGAGGCCGGCCACGGGATGTACGAGCAGTACTGCGATCCGGCGTACACGCGCACACCGCTCGCCACCGACCTCGTCGGCCTCTACGCCGTGGGGGGCGTGAGCTTCGGCGCGCACGAGAGTCAGTCGCGTCTTTTCGAGAACCAGGTGGGACGCAGCCGTGAGTTCTGGGACCTCAACTACGGCGAGCTGCACGATGCCTTCCCGGAGCAGCTCGCCGGGATCGACGTCGAGACGTTCTGGCGTGCGGTGAACCGCGTGCAGCCCGGCTTCATCCGAGTCGAGTCCGACGAGCTCACGTACGACTTCCACATCATGCTCCGGGTCGACATCGAGGCCGCGCTGATCGACGGGAGTCTGAGCGTGGCCGACCTGCCCGAAGCGTGGAATGCGAAGGTCGAGGAGTACCTGGGCCTCGACGTCCCGAACGACCGACTCGGCGTATTGCAGGACGTCCACTGGTCCTCGGGGCAGGTCGGGACGTTCTGCAACTACACGATCGGCAACGTCATGGCGGGCCAGCTCTTCGCCGAGGCGAAGAAGGACGATCGCGTGCGGGACGGTCTCGCTGCGGCCGAGTACGGGCCGCTCCGCGAGTGGATGACCGAGCACGTCCACCGCCACGGGCGGCGCTACACCCGCGAGCAGCTTCTCGAGCGCTCGACCGGCCGGGGGCTCGATCCCACCGACTACGTGGCGTACCTGACCGACAAGTACACCGAGGTCTACGAGCTGTGAGCGCGACGGACGCGCCGGCCGCGAAGCCGAAGGAGCGTCGCCGGCTGGCCCAGAGGGTCCAGCTCAAGGACAAGCACATCATCACGCGGATGATGGATATCGCGTCCGGGCTGCCCGACGTGATCAAGCTCGGACGGGGCGATCCGGACCTCGACACTCCCGAGCACATCGTGCGTGCCGGGCAGGAGGCGCTCGGCGCGGGCGCGACGCACTACACGCATCCGATGGGGATGCCCGAGCTGCGGCAAGCGATCGCCGACAACATCGCGGCCTACGGCGGAGCCCGGTACGCACCGGAAGACATCGTCGTCACGCCGGGTGGCCAGCAGGCGATGTTCATCATCGCGCTCGGCCTGCTCGACCCCGGCGACGAGCTTCTCATCCCGTGCCCGGGCTACAACCCGTACCTCCAGGCCGCCGAGCTGACCGAGGCGAAGCTCGTCGAGATCCGTACCTCGATCGAGACGAACTTCACGCTCACCGCCGACATGGTGCGGGAGCACATCACCCCACGCTCGAAGGTTCTGGTCCTCATCAACCCGGGGAATCCGACCGGCACGGTCATCCCGCCGGAAGAGGTCAGGAAGATCTGCGCGCTGGCGATCGAGCACGACCTGATCGTCGTCTCCGACGAGATCTACGCGCGGATCGTCTACAACGACAACGAGGCGATCCCGGTCGCGGCCGAGCCCGGCATGCAGGAGCGCACGATCACGCTCTCCGGCGTGTCCAAGGCGTATGCGATGACCGGCTGGCGCGTGGGGTACTTCGCCGGCCCTTCGGACCTCATGCCGGCCCTCGCGGAGATCCATCACGCCTTCGCCATCTCGACGTCGGCGGTCGGTCAGCACGCGGCGCTTGCGGCGCTCACCGGCCCGCAGGACTGCGTGGAGGAGATCCGCAGAACGTTCGACGAGCGCAGGAAGGTGCTGTGCGCCGGGCTCGATGCGCTCGGCATTCCCTACGCGGAGCCGCAAGGCGCGTTCTACGTCTACGCGAACGTGGCCGCGACCGGCGTTCCGGCGACCGAGTTCTGTGAGCGGCTCCTGGCCGAAGGCCGGGTCATGATCTTCCCCGGGAAGATCTACGGCGACTACACCGACGACTACGCTCGCCTCTCCCTGACGCAGT
>Ga0209536_100000269_pt1 | contig 82371 bp, 58 predicted proteins | sample DeeMarSeWOR28_12_FD_187461 | JGI IMG/M metagenome (GOLD analysis project Ga0209536, IMG submission 187461) | Marine sediment microbial communities from White Oak River estuary, North Carolina - WOR-2-8_12 (SPAdes) (version 2) | ecosystem: Environmental > Aquatic > Marine > Intertidal zone >...
CGAAACCGACATTATTGACGGATTAAGTTATGCGGCAGCTAAATCGGTCGTGTTCAGCAAGCCGATTGTAGTCAATTTAAGTCTGGGAAGTCACGACGGTGCGCATGACGGCTCCCGTGCTTATGAACTGGTAATCGATACTTTCAACAGCACGCCGGGACAGGTAGCTGTGGTTTCCGCAGGGAATGATGGCGGTGAGTTAATCCACATTTCAGGCACTTTACAAACAGGTGGCAGCGTATCCTTCCAGTTCAACGTTCCGCTGGGATATGTTCCGAATGCTGGCGATAAAAACGATGAATTTCTGTTCACCGTATGGTATGATGAAAATACCACCGTTTCAGCAAAAGTAACTTCACCTAACGGAGTCACTTTTACCGCGGCTAATAATCAGGGGGGATCGCCTCCGAATCAGGACGATGGTTTTATCTATCTTACAAATGTAGAGGTTGACGAATCAAAGCAGAATATTTCATTGTATGTGGGCGATCAGAGCGCCAGCAATCCTCCGGCCGGAGGGACATGGACACTCGAACTTTCCGGTGCGAGTGGCAATGCCGCCTATGACGGCTGGCTGGCGAGACGTACTGTCGGTAACGAGCAGGTTGCTCTTCTGAATGGTAACGGTCAGAAGACGGTCTCCATGCCGGGAACAGCTAAAAAGGCTATTACTGTCGGTGCCTATGTGACCAAGAATAACTGGCCGGCCATAGGTGATAAACAGTACGGTTATGTGGATGATGATGCGCATGGTGAAATCGCCAATTTCAGCAGCGTGGGACCTACACGGGATAATCGAATGAAGCCTGATATAACAGCCCCTGGAAAAGGAATATTTTCAGCCTTAGCACGTAACAGTAATCCTCAAGAGGCATACATCCATCCGAATGGCATATATGTACTTTCACAGGGAACCAGTTTTTCAGCCCCTCATGTAGCTGGTGTTGCGGCGGTAATGCTCGGGATTGATCCCACTTTGACAGCAGATCAGATAAAAGCACTTTTTCAGGAAACAGCGATAGAGGATGCTTTTACGGGAAGTTTACCCAATGCTACCTGGGGCAGTGGAAAACTGGATATGCTGGAATCCCTGAATAAACTTTTAAACTATTCTGAAAAGTTGTCCCGAAATGATTTAAAATATAATAATGACAATATTGGAGGTCCATTCGTACTTGAAAACCGGTATAAACTTGCCGTAAGATTCAGAGCTCAGGAAGCCGGAAAGGTAACAGGATTTTATTTACCGTTATGGTTTAATTATACACCAAGGGTGATATATGGCAATGGATATTTAAGCTGTGCTGTTTTTGCTGATAATAACGGTAAACCAAGCAATGTTCAGCTGGGCGGGGTACGGGACTTTCCGCTGACAGATCTAGATCCGGGAACTAATAATTATATTGATATGGATCAGTCAAATGTCAATATTAACGGAGGTGAATATTATCATGCAATGATCTGGTTATCCGGTGTTTCAGATTCATTAAAGGTGATCTTCGATGATGGCACCACCAATCAAATTGATAATCCATCACTGATTTATTATAATGGAAACTGGTATAATTTCAACAGTCCGAATGCTTTTGGAACGCCTTATAACCTCCAGTTCAAAACTGAGATTACTACCGCTTCAGGTCTGAATGCGATAAACGACGAGCAATATGCAGTAGCTGATGCGTTCCATCTTTTCCAGAATTATCCAAATCCGTTCAATCCATCAACAAATATTCGCTATGTGTTGCGTCAAGCTGGAAATGTCAGTTTGACCATCTATGACGTTTTGGGGCGAAAAGTCATCACACTGACGGATGGATATCAGAAAGGTGGCACCCATAAGGTCACATGGAATGGAACAAATGACCAGGGTATAAAGGTCCCGAGTGGTCTTTACTTCTATCATTTGCGGTCAGAGGACGGGATCAAAACAAGGAAGATGGTTTTGTTAAAGTAATGGTCAAATCCTGAGCCTGAAAAACAAAGGCTGTATCTCGACCGGTAAAATTTTATCTCTGCCGATTGAGTTCCTCGTCTGATAATTCTTGCTTTGAAGTCGCAGGATTTATTTATATTGACGGCATTCAGAAATATATTCCCTGTTAAGACAGGGATTTTTTTTAGATCGAACAGGTATTTGCCCCTCTTGATACGAATACAATCAGGAATTGGGAATTATCGATCCTGTCCTGATACTGGTTGACAAAATAAGGCCCGGCTGCGCTTGTTTTGCGGAATTATCTTTCCGAAATGTATCAATGCTCAGGTCATCATCAATTATAGTGGTATATTTGAAAACTGGTCATTTGCTATTGATCCCGGTCAGATTAAATCCGCTGTTCTGTCAATAATATCCCATATTTTATCAATCCAATCCAAATGTTCCGGCTTCATGAGACACGACCGCAGAACCGTTACCTGCTCAGTGTTACATTCCACGTCCAGCCAGAAATTCTGCACTATGCGAACCGGGAGCTGCAAAAGGGCTAGGTGCAACTGATTGAGGGCAGCCTGATCAAAGAACTTCTGGTTTTTTTTTGAAATCCTTTTGGTTGATTTTTCGGCTATTGCCCAGACCAGGATATCGAGTTCCGGTTCAAATATCGTCAGGAATCGTGGGTCTTCCTCCAATCGTTCATACAGCTTCAGTGCCGCCGATCGGCCGCGCTCGAGGCCGTTGGCAAAATCACCCTCACGTGTCAATGGGAGCAATCTTTGAGTTGCCCATAATGCAACGGCACTGGCTCCAGCGCGGGAACACTCCAGGCTGATTTCGCCTAAATGGAGTGCCCCGGAGGTAAAATACGTATAAGGGGAATCATGTTTATAAAACTTCCCGACAGATGGATCCTTGAACAGTATACAACCGGCACCATAAGGTTGTAAGCCATGTTTGTGTGGATCAATGACGATCGAATCGACCCTCTTCAGTGCACTGAAATCACGGTGGGTTTCAGGCCGCAAATTATCGCTCAATATGAAGTAACCGCCGTACGCAGCGTCGACATGGATCCGGAACCGATATTTTCTTCGGAGGTCCAGGATTCCACGGAGTGGATCAACAGATCCCGTTCCGGTGGTGCCCAGCGTAACAACTACAGTACCGACTTGCCCTGTTTTTAATATTTTATTCAGCTGGTTCAGATCCATTCTTGCATATGAATCAGCAGGCACAATTTGAAACGGTATGTTAAGCACTTCCGTAATTCGCCGATGGGTACTGTGCGCCTGTTCCGAAGCGACAATAAATTTTCCGGGATGCAGTTTACCCGCAATCCACAAACCCTCCGTATTGGCCATAGTCCCACCACCGGTCAAATGTCCAAGATGCCTTTTCCAGCCAAACATGTTTGCAATCTCAGAAACAGCTTCTTTCTCCATGGCCGAGCTGGCTTTTCCACCATCAAGGGCATGGTTATTGGGATTGAGCCATAAGCTGAGCATATATGCTACTCTTGCCACCGGATGAGGTGGTTTAAGCATTTGTCCCGCATATAACGGATGATGATAGGGATAATTGTCATGCATGCGTTCAGCAACATCCAGGATCACCTCTTTCATCCGGTCGATATCGACGGATGATTCGAGATCAGGTAACTGTGAAAATCCTTTCTCAAGTTTGGATAATGCGTTATGCAAAACACGGATACTTTGGCTCTCAAAGTTCATTTTATTTACCTGTTGAATATATTCAATTTGTTGAACCGGATAATTCTTCACAAATATTCGCATAATCATAATATGATGCAATTACGTGGCTGACATATTTAGCAGAAAATTATAGGCGGGTTATTGATCGAAAATCAAGAATTCAAAATAAGGAATTTGGAATTCGCAGATTATGTTGTCTGCTATCTCTCAAAATTGTATACCGGCCCAAGCTCTCGAACTAAACAAAATCCCTGCGATATGCAAAATTACCCGTGAGATCGTATTGATCAGAAGATTTACGCTCAGGAATTACGATCATCTTCATCATTCCATTACTGCTCAGTCTCAGCCGATTGCGAATCCCAAATTCCAAACTAATTTGCCGATTATTTATTGCCAAAAATACTGGTAAGAAAAGCCTGCATATCCTGCCATGACTGGTTATCTGCTTCAGCATTATATGCCAGAGGCATTTTGAATTTTTGGCCAAAAAGATCTGCATCCGGATTTGTAAAACTATGCTTAGCTCCCGGATAGGAAATAAATTGATATTTTACCCCGGCATTTTCCATCTCCTGTTTGAAGGTATCGATCTGCTCCTGGGTAACGAAATTGTCATCAGCGCCATTGCAAACAAGTATCTGCGCCTTCACGGAATCCTTCTCGGCAGGCATCCCGGTCGCAATACTTCCATGGAAACTGACCACACCATCCAGGTCCACTCCCATTCTGGCCATATGCAATACAATACCACCGCCAAAACAGTATCCGATGGCGGCTATCTTTTCAGGATCCACCGCCGGATGGGTTTTTAATTTTTCTAATGCGGCCTGGAATCGTATTTTTGCCTGGTCGATATTCTGCATTACATGGGATGCAAATTTCATCGCGTCATCGGGGTGATCCGCCTGTTTACCATCCCCATACATGTCGACAGCCAGAGCAACATATCCGAGCCGGGCAAGCATGTCGGCTCTCTTCCTGGCGTAGGCATTATGTCCCCACCATTCATGCACCACAAGCACGCCGGGACGCTTTCCATCGACAGCGGCATCATATGCAATATATCCCTTCATGCTTAGTGTGTCCGCGTTATAAGTGATCTCTTCAGATTGCAGATCGGTCGGTACCGACTGTTCGCCGCAGTGTATTGCCAGAATCGACAAGGTTAAAAAAACGATTAACGTACGCATCATCTCCTCCTTTTATTTTTGTTTTTTATTTTCAATATACGGTTTGAATCGTTCAAACAGAAAATGATACCAGACATTATCGATTATTGTTGCAAGTTCATCATCCAGTTCCCCGAGGCCATGGAGTTCAAACTTTATATGGGTTGAATCGACACCAACCGCTGATATTTCATAACTGTTGATCAATTGTACAGCTTTTCCGGATAGACCGAGCGGACCTTCAAACCGGAGTAATTTCCCACGTTCAGCAGCGATCACGGTAGCGTGTTTTACACCGTTACCGGCCTCATCGAAGATCTCAAAAAAACCACCACCAGGTTTGGATTCGATATAGAGCGCTTTCGGATTATCTGAAAAAGAGTGGTCCCACCACGCACTTATATCACCGCTCAGTGCATCAAATACTTCTACCGGAGTGCCGGGTACATTCAGCTCATGGCTAATTTTATAGGCACGTACCTCCAGCGGATCCACCCCGCCAATACCACTGGTCATCCAACCATAAATAATGACTAAAAAAGCATGCCACTTTAACATATCCTATTCTCCGTTTAAAAACGTTTTTGATTTCACACCGTATGATACGATGTTATATTATGTGCATCTGCCACACCTATCGGATTAAAATGCACAATAAATAGATCCATGGTGATAGGATGGCAGAAAAGCACTGCCGTTTGCATGATATCCAGTCAATTGGTTTTTAATTTATATCGTATTAAAATGCTTAAACCAAAAAATATCTGAATTTAATTCTGAAGATACGCAATTTGTTACAGGTAATTCTGTATAAGAATGAAAAATTCTGAATCTGATGATATAGAAAAAATATATTTAAAAACGGAAGATTGAATATGGAAAAGATCACCCGATTACTTCACGCTATACATCATGAGATAGACACGCCTGCCCTGTTGGTGGATGCTGATCAATTGGATAAAAATATTGCTGGTATGCAAGAGATTGCCAATAACGCCGGTATCGATTTACGACCGCATTGTAAGACCCATAAGTCGGTCCAGGTTGCGCTTAGGCAACTCAAGGCCGGTGCGATTGGGATCACGGTTGCAAAACTTGGTGAAGCTGAGGTTATGGCCGGCGGAGGCATTGACAATATTTTCATCGCCAATCAGATTACGCATCCATTGAAAATACACCGGTTATACCGACTGCATCGGGAATGTCAGGTATCGGTTGGAATCGATCATCCCGAACAGGTCAGGCTGCTGGCACAGTCTTTTATCAATCCGAAATATCCATTGGATGTGTTAGTTGAAATTGATTGCGGCTTTCACCGGTGCGGCGTCACGATGGGAAAAGATTTATTTACTCTCTGGCGATTAATAAGCAAGGCTCCCGGACTCCGGTTGAAGGGAATATTCACCCATGCCGGTCAAGTATACGGTGCTGAAAATCAGAACGAAGTAAGACGTATTGGTATATCGGAAGGTAGATGCATGAATGATGTGGTTTATGCACTGAGTTCTGAGAACATGTATACGAATGTTGTAAGTGTTGGCTCAACGCCAACAGCTGCCATCGCAGCAAAAGATCCGGTAGTGACCGAGATCCGGCCGGGAAATTATGTCTTTTATGATCAGATACAGGTGTCACTCGGCACCTGTACAGAAAAAGATTGCGCACTGGGAGTTCTGGCAACGGTAATCGCCCGGCCTGAATCCCGCAGAGTGATCATCGATGCAGGCAGCAAAGCATTGAATCTGGATCGTGGTGCCCATGCGGTGCAAAAATTAAGCGGATTTGGCCGATTGGTGAATATGAAAGGGGAAATTATCCGTCTATCAGAAGAGCATGGTGTGATTGAATTAACCGAAAATCAGGATATTTCCATTGGTGCACCCGTACTGATTATCCCCAATCATGCCTGCGCTGTCAGTAATCTGTATGATCATTATTGCTTTATCGAGTCTTCTGGTAAGTGGACTAAAACACCCGTGGATGCAAGAGGCTGTATTACTTGATTTCACAGATCATAGTATCTCTGTTTTACAGCGCCTCCGTTATATCGCACCCCCTGTCCATATTTTAAATTCCCTGACCACAATTATCAGCACTGGTGATATTCTGATACAGAATGTATGTTCTATTATACGGCCGGGTATCCTTTTTTAATATAATTAATTAATCCGACTGATAAATACAGACCGGATTTATTGGTTATAAGGTACAGGTATAAACATTAATCAGGACAGTATATGAAGTGATATTAAAGCAGCTTTAAACACATCTTTTTCCGTGGAACTTTTTATCTTTTTATGAGTTATTCTAATTGCAGAAGCCTCCATACGAAGCAAAAGGGCGAAGGATTCCTTCTTAAACCCTCCCAATTAAACCAATCCTTCGCTCTTTTTTATAGTACCTTTAACATTTGTTTTTTTCCCCGCGAATATGTACTTTTATCGCCACTTTTTAAGGTCTAATGGGATGTCAGCAACGCGAATTATCAGGATTTTTCCGGACAATCCGCATCAGAGAGCGGTTGATTTAGCCATTGAAGTACTGCGAGCTGACGGGGTGATCAGTTATCCGACGGATACCATCTACGGGCTTGGAGCCTCTATTAAAAGTAAGTCGGCGCTGGAAAGAATTTACACGATTAAAAAGATCACCGGTACAAAACTGCTCAGTTTCATTTGCATGGATATAAAACAGGTGGCTGAATACGCCCATCTTTCCAATGCAAATTACAAGATATTACGGCGTTGTCTGCCGGGACCATTCACCTTTATTTTACCAGCAACAACAAACGCTCCAAAAAAATTGTTTCAAAAGCGCCGTACTGTTGGGGTGAGAATTCCGGACAGCAAGTTGTGTTATAAGTTAACGGAAACACTCGGAATCCCGATAATAAGTACAAGTGTTCCGGCGGGACCCTACGAGGTCCTGAACGATCCCTATGAGATCGATGCCCGGATGGGTCACCAGCTGGATCTCATTCTCGATGGCGGGATCCTAGTCTCTGAACCCTCAACAATTGTTGATCTGACAAAAGATACACCTGAAATCATACGTGCAGGCCGCGGTGAGGCGGCTCTGGTATTTTAAAGCCGGCTATCCTGCCCGATGTCAGCCGGACAGGATGAATTCCTGAAAACACATAAGATGCAAATTTCAAGCCTGACCTTCCGGGAGGTCAGACGGAATCTGCCGGCCCAATTTAAATCACGACTGAAATAATTGTGTTATGGCTAAAATTCCGAAATGATTTGCATCCGTTATCGCAGTATTCTTATGCTTCTGTAATTATAATTTATTGTGAATGAAATTCCGGCGTACAATGGCTAAGATTTATTTCGGCACATGCAGTTGGAAATATGATTCCTGGCAGGGAATACTCTATTCACCTGAAGCACGTAATAACTACCTGCGCGCTTATAGTAAAACCCTGGATTCGGTGGAGATCGATCAATGGTTCTGGTCACTTTTCGCTGCCGATAAGGTCGCGTTACCCAAACCATCTGTGGTTAAGGAATATGCCGAATCTGTCCCCGGCCATTTCAAGTTCACGATCAAAATCCCGAATAGTTTAACGTTGACACACTTTTACCGGAAGCGAAAAGATCAACCTCTCGAGTCAAATCCGTATTTTTTATCCCGGGAAATCTTTGATCGGTTTCTGGATCTCCTTCAACCGATGCATGCACAGATTGGTGTACTGATGTTTCAGTTTGAGTACCTTAATAAGCAAAAGATGAGTTCTCAAATACAATTTCAGGAGGTATTCTCTGATTTTATCAGGCCTTATCGGAATCAATTCAATTTCGGTATTGAAATTCGCAATCCAAATTATCTCAATCGTTCCTATTTTGAATTCCTGAACGTTAATGGTCTCGGGCATGTTTTCCTGCAGGGCTATTATATGCCGGATATTTTTAGCGTTTATTCGCGGTTTATTAATTATTTGAGCAGTCCAACAGTCATCCGGTTACATGGTCCGGACCGCAGTGATATCGAGGAGAAAAGCCGGGGAATCTGGAACAGTATACTGGAACCGAAAGATGATGATCTCAATCAGCTGACCAGGATGATCGAGGAAATGCGCAGCCGAAATCTGGATGTCTATATCAATGTAAACAATCACTATGAAGGATCGGCACCGCTTACCATAGAGCGGATACAGAATCGGCTTGGGGGATAATTCAAAATCAAAAATCCATGGTCCAAAATCCAGAATACAAATTTAAGGAGATGCCTAAGGAGAAGCGGGATCAAAAGTCAGCAGCTTAAGCCCGAAATGAGACGGAAGTGTTTTTCTCTGATTTCCACATATATAACTGATTATATCAGCTTTTTCAAATCCGCGACGCTGAAACTTTCCGATATTCGCCGGCTTCTTGATCAAAGTTCTTTAAGCAATGCAAGCAGATATTCCCAGCAATGCTTTACTCCCGGGATATGTACCCGTTCATCCGGGGAATGTGCTCCCTGAATCGTTGGACCAAAAGAGATCATGTCCATTCCTGGATATTTTTCACCGATAATTCCACACTCCAGACCGGCGTGGATGGCTTTGACTGAGGGGGCATTGCCGTACATTTTTTCATATAATTTAACGGCATTGTGCAATAATTTTGAAGCCGGGTTGGGTTCCCAGGCCGGATAACCGCCACCCTGTTCCACTTTAAAGCCTGCCAGCTCACCGAGAGCTTTCACTTTATCGGCAATATCAATAATGGACGACGCCACCGAACTCCGCTGGCTGGTAAGCATTTCGATCTGCTTCTCTTTCGTTTCAATGATAGCCATATTGGTTGATGATTCAACCAGATCTTCAACCGCGTGACTCATCGCCATTACACCATGCGGCATAACATAAAGCATATTGATCAGGGATTTCTGCAGATCGCCGGAATACACTCTTGCGTCTTCCTGATAGGGCTCAACAGAGAGGTGCACTTCTTTATCAACAAATCTGAGTTCGTTTTTAAACGTGTCTGCTATCTCGGTAACAAATCTGTCCAATTTACCTTTATTCTCTTCTTCAATGAAGATAACCGCCTGCGCTTCACGCGGGATGGCGTTGTGCTTGTTGCCGCCGTTGATAGCGGATAACCGGTATGGTACAAGGTTTTGCAATGAATACAAAAAACGGCTCAAAAGCTTAATTGAGTTTCCCAGCCCTTCATGGATGTTCAGACCCGAGTGTCCGCCGCGCAATCCGCCGATTTTTACGCTAAATGGTTTAGTACCCGGCAGGGGTTCTTCCCGGACAATATCCCTGCGCAATATCGTATGCTTGCCACCGGCACATCCGATATAAAAAGCCCCTTCTTCTTCAGAATCAAGATTAATCAGAATTCTGCTTTGCACAAAATTTTCTGTTAATCCGGATGCACCGGTCAGACCTGTTTCCTCATCGATAGTAAAGAGAAATTCCATCGGCGGATGAACCAATGAGCGATCATCCATTAGCGCCAATGCACAACAAATTCCAATACCGTTATCTGCACCAAGTGTTGTACCATCCGCCTGTATCCATTCTCCGTCCAGTTTAAGTTTTATCGGATCTTTTGAAAAATCATGTATGGTATCATTATTTTTCTCACAAACCATATCGGTGTGACCCTGAATGACGACCATCGGACTCTTCTCCATACCGGGGAATGCAGGGCAGGAAACGATGATATTTCCGATAGAGTCTTGTTTATAGGGAAGATTATTTCGTTTTGCGACGGTCTTGATATATTCTCCAACCGCCACTTCATTACCTGATTCACGTGGTATCTGGCTAATTTCATAAAAATGTTCCCATACGGGTCCGGGTTCGAGGCCATCGATTACCGATTTCACAAAAGTCTCCTTTCGTATTCAGATTGCAATTAATACATTACACTTAGTTTTGTATACAACATTTTGGTTATACTTTAAATAAATGGTATCACAATTTCCGTGATCTTCCGCCAAATGAATTGATTATAATCATTGGCTCAATTATCAGCTTAATTCCACATTGAGTATAAAAGTGTTCCCGTGATCCGAATAAAAACATTGTATTTCTCAGAAATCCCTTCCATGTTGTAATGGTATAAAAAGATACGCATTGTCAAATTAAAATGGTGAATTACTTATTAAAAAGCCTTCTGCTGGCAGGCCAAAAAGCGAAAGCGATTACCGGATCAATCAATGTCCTTACGAATTTTATTAAATATTTTAAATCAATATACAAATTTAACTAAATTCTATCAAACCAAGTTAAAACTGAGAGATCGGTGAAATCAGTCATATCAGCATCCAGACGGACAGATATCCCTGCGTTTTATTTAGATTGGTTTATGGACGCCATTTGCCGGGGCCACATTTTGGTTCAGAATCCGCTTTATCCGGTTCAATACCGTTCTGTTAATTTGGATCCTGCCCATGTGGGCTGGATTGTATTCTGGTCAAGGAATTATGCCACATTTTTAAAAAATTATACATTCTTTGAGGACTACCAACTTTTTTTTCATTTTACTATTCTGTCTTCATGCAGACTATTTGAATCCTACCACCTATCTTTAAAAAGTGTAATAATTCAGATCGGGGAAATTGCAAAATTATACGGACCGGAAAAAATCATCTGGCGCTATGATCCGATCATAATATGGGAGAAGAAAGGCATCGTTCAGACAAACTTCAATCCCCGGGAATATACTGCAATTTGCCGCGAGTTAAGTCAAATGAAGGTCGATAAATGCTATTTCAGTTTTGTGACGCCCTATCGGAAGGTCCTCCGAAGACTAAGTGCTCTTGATCCAGATATCAAGTTACTCCACCATGGCACAGAAAAAGCGCTTACCATTTTAAACGAAATGAAGGATATTACAGCTAAATGGAAAATACAGTTGTTCAGCTGCAGTAATGACCAAATTGTCGGTGAGGGTATCCGGCGCGGAAGCTGCATTTCGGGAGAATATCTGAACAAGCTATCCGGCACCCGGGTAGTCAGTACGGCAAAAGCACCGGGCAGAAAGGACTGTGGCTGTACACTTTCAATTGATATAGGGAGCTATACGGGACATCCGTGCAGATACGGCTGCTTGTATTGTTATGCTAACCCTGTGACGGGTATTAAAAGTCGAGATATTTAACTAAATCTTCACGATCGCTTAAGTGTACTAGCAAATCTTCTCGTTGCATCTGTTCAATTTTCTTTTTGGCAAAGGCTACGGATATTTCGAAACGATGGCAGAAATGCCATATATCGATGGAACCCTGGAATATCTCCAGAATAAATGCTTCCTCAAAGGTCAGTTTTTGATTTTTATCAAGTTTTTTTTCTATGACCGGAAATAATTCTTTACCCTTTGGCTTAATCATACGATTACTAAACCAATAATTTTTTTCATTAATCAGATCGCAAATAGGAAATCCGTTACCAGACTGAATGAAATGCTCCAGTAAATCGATACTTACCATATACGGCGACTCCTCGCCTTCCCACAGATCATCCCACACGGAACGATCATTGATTTTGAGCCACTCAAAAAAGTCAACTTCCTGTTCAGGAAGTTTCATTAAGGCATATCCATGAAAAAAGTCCTTTAAGGATAAAACTTCAGACTCTGTCAAGCCGGCAAGCTCCTCTGGCGAGAACTGTAAAAATCCATTACTCTGATATTCTTGTTGCTTTTTGATTAACAGTTGATCCATGATATACCATTCTTCAATCGAGTTTAATATACGAATGATTTGGATTCCGGTTCAAATTTCTGAATCATGGATGTGATTTGCTGAAAGACAAGCGTGGGGCATTCAGAGTGGAAGATTTGAAGTTGTTTGATTGGATGTACCTATCCCGCATCACAGATCTTCTGTAACATAAGATTTGATCTCAAATAAACTGAGTACTGTTAATCCCTGTTTTGTCATTTGATTCTTGCAGTCCATATGGTTCAGATGCTGGAGAGCGAATCCGCGATATTAGGTATCAATTGTCATCTGCGACCGGTTTACTTTGTTCGGCCGTTAAATGCTTAATTTTACGCTCAACCGCTTGCATTACCTTCCTTAATTTCTTGTGTGATCGCTGCTCGAGGATTTGGCAGGAATGGAGCATCTCATCAATAAATTCCTGATCCTCAATCTCTTTCAGGTTTATCAAAATATTCAATATACCACCCTTCACACCGGTAAAGGCAATATGCGCACCCACACCCGCATCGGTGACAGAATTTATATTACCTTTTTCTACTGTTATGGCAGCCAGGTCGATCACCTCTGCGCTCAGCTGTACCGTTTTTAATGGCACATGTACGGCTTCTTTCAAGCCCTCTTGCATGGCTTTATGCTTTTTACTGCGTTCTTTATCGGTATTTTCAGGAAGCCGCCGAGCCGCCATATAGGTATTGAAAGCACGTGTATCAGCATCTACTGCCTGCACCAACGCGTCTTTCAGTAGCTGCACCTGTTCTGCAACTGGAATCAGTTGCTTCTCAACTTTTTCGGTGCCACGTTTTCCAATAGAAAGATTTGCAACCATGGAAGTAAGCGCAGCACCAAGGGCCCCGGCAAGCGCCGCAATTGACCCACCTCCAGGAGCGGGCGACTCTCTGGATACCTCATCGACAAACTTGCAGACATCAAGCGTTACAAGATCATCTTTACCGCTCTCCGGCAAGCCAAGAACCCGTTCGTGAACATCGAAATCAGTTACATCACGCAATCCAAGTGACTGTATGGCCGTTTCCAGGATGTCATGTACCGGTATGCCCGTGGACCGGCCTTGCTTCTCCAGATAATATTTTCCGGTTGCCAGTAAAGCCGGATAAGGTACCATACCGACGATCTCACTTCCAGTAACCACCAGTCCCCGTTCTTCGGCCAGCTTTCTGGTTGCCTCAAGTACATGGTGCATGGAGGTTACTTTATAATTGGTCAGATTGATTGATATCTGGGCCCGTTTATATTCCGGAACCTGCCAGCCAATTGCCTTGCAATGCTTAAAGAGACCAGGCTTCTTAACGGATTGGTCTTCAGGATGATCGGGATTGATGCCGTTCATTTTCAGCAATTCGAATATATCATAACCATGCTCTTTCTGACAATGTGTGCCAAGCTCAGCCATCGACTCAGTGATTTTTTTACAATTACCACAGGGATATGCCCGGTGCTGATATTTTAGTATTTCTTTTCCTTTAAAATAAAAGGGGATTATATTACCACGTCTTGCGGATCGGCCTTTTTCACGCAGTTCAAAGGCGATATCAGTGGCGAATTTGGATTCCTGTGTGTTTAGGTTTATGTTATAGGCGATCAAAAATTCCCTTACCCCGATCACAGTGGCGCCTGCTTTAGGATTGAAAACAGCCGGTCCAAAATCAGGTTGCCAATCCGGATTGCTTAGTTTTTCAGCCAAACCTTCGTATTCTCCCATCCGGATTGAAGCAAGATTTTCACGCTCAGATCTGTGCGCCGATTTTTCATATAGAAAAACCGGGATACCAAGTTCGTTTCCAACCCGTTCGGCCAATTCTTCACTTATTTTTATACATTCTTCGGTTGTTATCCCGGAAACAGGAACTAACGGGCAAACATCTGTGGCACCCATTCTGGGGTGAGATCCATGATGTTTGCTCATATCGATCAATTCCGCCGCTTTTTTTATGGCATTGAATGCTGCTTTCTGCACACCGGAGGCATTACCGATAAATGTGACCACCGTTCGGTTCATTTCAAATCCGGGATCTACATCCAGTAATTTTACGCCGTCGACTGTTTTTATCTCGGCGGTGATCTGGTCAATAATATCTTTATTCTGTCCTTCAGAAAAATTTGGAACACATTCGATGATTTGGTCAGCCATATTATCCTCAGGTAATAACGGTTTATGATCAGAACGAGAACAAAATAATTAAATTCAATGTATTTCTAAAATTATTTTTTATCAACTAAATAGAACATCAGGTACTATAGTGAGCCTTTATGGTTTGGCAAGGCGGGGGCAGATGTGATAAACCCGCGGAAATTGTTCTCGGCATGGTGAGTCGATCTGAAATATTCAATAAGGTAAGGCAATGATGCCATCCTTGTTCCAACCATGCCAGTATGCGTGGAATTGCACAAGTCCATTCGAACGTCGCTCATATTCCGGTGACAGAAATCCCTGGAAAATAAATTACCCGCGTTCAAAAACCAGTTTGCGGGGAATCGCGAAGGGGTGCAGCAATGCGGTCGAAGATGCGTTTTATGCTATCTGTCCTATATTAATTGCAGTACCGGTTTAACCGTTTCGCAGGGGATCGGCCCTGACAGCGTATAGACTTGCCGTCGGCATCAGGCGTATCTATCCCCGGGAGGCAGTAAAGAAGAGCAAACCACAACCCTGTGAACCGGAACTGGTTGATGTACGCACAGTATGCCTGGAGGTATATCCGAAGTTCTTGATTGCCAGACCAGTTATTCATTGTTCGTTACCGGTTTCTTCAGGGTAAATCATTGTCTTCATTGACGGGTGCGGTAATAGATGAATCACCAGTGAACCGGTAATAAACCTGGATGATTGTCCCTGATGGTGCAATATTAAAACCGGCAATAATTTTTTCCAGACAGGTTCTGGCTGCCATCTGTGTTTTTAACTCATCCGAAAAATCGATATTGTCAATCTTTCCGTCTTCCAGCACCGTAAACTCGATGGCAAAGGCATTGAGATCAGTCAGATTTTTAAATATGCACTGTTTTATCTCAGACTCGTGCATTTGGATCATTTTGCGGATATCTTGAGCCGTTTGAGCGGTGTCCGGATCAATTATGACCAGTCTGGCCGGTATCGGTGCTGGCTTTATATCAGTCACCGCCCGAGCGGGAGTTGCAGCCTTATTCCTTTTATACTGTGTATCCAATATATTCACTTTCTCTTCTGACGGGACAGTGGCAGCAGTTTCTTCCGGTTTGGTTACTTCTGATATAGTAGGCTCGGTTTTGTATAACTGATAACCGAAGTAGAGTATTACTGGTATAAGTACGGCGATAAATAGAATTGCTGCGAAACGCAAAATCATAACTTTTGTATCATCTATCCTGGCCAGACTGTCTTTCAGTCTTTGCTTCATCTCATGCCTGGCATACTCTTTAATACCGTGATTCAACAATTTTTCCAATCGCACCGCCTGAGCATGTACCGGACATTCCTTGATATGTTGTTCGAGCTTCAGGCGTATCTCCGCCGGCAGGGTTCGTTCCACATATTTTTCAATGAGCAATTCCTCATCAATTACACGGCAAAAATCCTTATCCATAATTTTCCCCGGTTTCATTTATATGGGCCTTGACCAGCTGTTCAAGTTCTTTTTTACATTGATATTTTTTGCTTTTAGCCACATTCTCGTTTGCCAGGCCCAGAAGTTTGCTTATCTCATTCATTGATTTCTCCTCGTAATAATAAAGCAGCAATATTTTTTTACAGAGAGGCGAAAGCTGTGCCATATGAAACTTGACAATATCCACCAGTTCCTGTTCGATTATCCGGTCTTCCTGGTTTTCATCTTCGGGTGAATTCAGCTGAGTTTCGTCGATTATACTGAATCTTTTTTTTCTTCCCAATTCCTGCAGCCATTTGTTCCGGGCAACGGAAAAAAGAAATGTTGAAATTTTTGAATTCAGGGTAAATTCACCAGAACGCACTTTTTCCCAAAATATAATTAACGCATCCTGCAATATCTCGGCTGCCTCCGGTTCCGTACCACTGTTTTGGATAATATATTTTTTTATCATACGCAAATTTCGTTCATATAAGTATTTAAGCGCTGCATCGTTGCCTTCCCGAATAGCACTGATCACTTGCTGATCACTTAAGAAAAATCTTAAATACTGAACCATTTTATACTTATTTATCCTGGTTGCGACTCAAATGTAAATCCGGAAATTTATGCGTAATAAGATAGGGTAAAGACGGGCAAAAATCGACAGTTTTCTTTAAAATTAGGACGATTGTATTAAGTATACCGATCAATCAGATTGCTGAATCAGTGAGTCTGGCCGGCAGAACCAAAATTCTTTCCGGAAATGCACTCGGCAGGGGTGATGATTACAGTGTATGATCACTATTTCAAGGTAAAGGAAATCTGCCATTCAGTTAACTTTGCGAGTATTACATCCAGCGCTTTATCAAAATGCATCCGAACATCTTCTGATGGTTCCAGATCCGGCTTTATAAAAGCGGGTTGCATGCCGATCAGACATATTTCATCTGGTTTTATATCGAGTAACCGTAAGGTACTCAAAACATCCGCAAGCCCAAGATGATGTAATGTCAATTTGGATTTAAAGCGGGCCATAAGCGCATCGCTGCTGATGATACCGACATGGCCCGCCTTTTTTCCGAAATCCACGGCATCAAGAATCATGACGCATCGGTTTTGCTCAAAGTAGGGCAGCAGATCGTTTCCCATTGTGCCGCCATCTATCAGTTGGATTTCAGGCTGAAATTCATAACGCTCAGCAAGCAGATTTACCAGATGCACACCTAGTCCCTCATCCTGCATCAGGATGTTTCCCAATCCGATAACTGCTACCCCTGGATCCTGCATTAAATCACACGAACGGTTACGATATCCCGTTGCCGGTTGTCGTGCAGATGTATTGCACAAGCCAGACAGGGATCAAATGAGTGAACGGTCCTGAGAATCTCCAAAGGCCGTTCCGGCACGGCTACCGGATTACCTTTTAACGACGCCTCATAAGGACCCATGGCATCATCCTGGTTCCGTGGACCGGCATTCCATGTCGAGGGCACGACCGCCTGATAATTCTTGATCTTTCCGTTGTTAATCACAACCCAGTGTGAAAGTGTACCGCGGGGAGCTTCATGGAAACCAAAACCACGCTGCTCTCCGCTCGGGAAAACCGGTTTGTTGTACGTACTCAAATCTCCGTTGGCGATATTTGCCAGCAGCAGATTATAGTTATTTTCAAGTACACTGTACAGCACGGCACAACGGATTGCTCTGGCTGCGTGCCGGCCGAGGGTTGAATGCAGGGCGTTGATGCCAACCTGTGTGCCGGCAAGGTTGCTGATGGTACTGAGCATCAAGCCTGCATATTCCCTGGTTGGTTTATGACCCGCCACATACATTGCCAGGACATGGGCAAGTGGGCCGACCTGGGCCGGCTTTCCCCCAAAACTGGGTGCCTTGACCCATGAATATTTACCATCATCCTGAAAATCCGTATAGGAAGGTTCGGTTTCTTCTTCCCAGGGATGGCGGGTCCAGGTGCCTTCATACCAGGAATGTTTGATACTTTCCTTGACGCCATCGCGGAAAAAGGGATCATCAAAGCTGGTGATGGCCTTGAATTTGCCGACATCGCCGTTGGGGATATATCCGCCGGGTAATCCAAATTGAGCACCTCTGGTATCCAGTGGGAAGTCAGGCACACTGAGATAATTCGTTACGCCTGACCCATAGTTCAGCCAATCCTTATAATAAGCCGCCACAGCACACACATCGATCAGATATACGTCGGTAATGAAATTCCTGATTTCATCCATCAGGGATTTAATATAATACAATCGTTCCATGTTCAGAGCCGACTGATTGTCAGGATTGATCGGATTGGCGACACCACCGACCGCCAGATTCTGGATATGCGGCGTTTTGCTGCCCAGAATCGTAACGATCTGGTTGGCCTTGCGCTGAAATTCAAAAGCCTGCAGGTAATGGGCGGCAGCGATCAGATTCACTTCAGGCGGCAATTTCATAGCCGGGTGTCCCCAGTAGCCATTGGCGAATATGCCCAACTGGCCTGTGTTTACAAATGTCTTTAATTTGTCCTGGACAGCCTTCATCTCCCTGACACTATTCTGTGTCCAGGGGGAGAGACTTTCGGCGAGCTTTGATGCCTGAGAGACATCAGCTTTCAAGGCCGATACGATGTCCACCCAATCCAGAGCGGATAAATGGTAGAAATGAACCATATGGTCGTGGATGCCGTGTGCGGCAATGATCATGTTGCGTATGTATTGTGCATTTAATGGAATTTCCATCTTAAGTGCGTTTTCGACCGCGCGAACGGAAGCTATGGCATGGACCGTCGTACAGACGCCACAGATCCGCTGGGTATAGACCCAAGCATCCCGTGGATCACGGTCCTTTAAAATAACTTCAATACCCCGCCACATCTGACCGGATGACCAGGCATTGCTGATCTTGCCATTATCTATTTCGCAATCAATACGCAGGTGACCTTCAATCCTGGTAACCGGATCAACAGTGATGCGCTTTGCCATATATTTTTCCTCCTTTTTCTACTATGCATGTTTTACTTCTGGCAGCACCGGAAATTTCTTTACAAAAATAAGGTATGCCATAATTTCCATTGATATTATCCCGACTGTGATCATGATTTCAGAAAAAGCAGGGAAGTAGTTATACCCGCCGCCGGGATTGAAACCGATAAGATAGGTATTGAACCGATAAAGGGCTCCAGCCAGCACCATTGAAACGGCTGAAAGGAAAAGATATTTCGAAATCCTGCGCTTGGTGGCTGAGAAGAGTATGATCACCGGATAAATATAAAGCAGATTTTCAATTACAAACATGATGCTTTTCAAATCAAACGCGAGATCTGCCAGTGCATTCCGCCAGGCCAAATCACCAAAGCGGATGATCAGGAAGACCACTAGAAGTTTGGGGATAATCGCAGAAACCCTGGACAGCAGTTCCATTTCCAGTGGTCGTTTTAAGCCAAATGAAGAAAATGTCGATTCAAATACAACGATGGCATATCCCATGGTGATGGCAGTTATCAGAAACAGAAGTGGAAGCAGTGCGCCTGCTTGCCAGAGGGGTGAAAGCTTGTAACCGGCCAGCATCATCAGGGAACCCAGAGAAGATTGGTGCATAGTAGGCAGCAGCACGCCTAGCGCAATAAAAACGAACATAAACTTATTCAGAATCCTCAACATCTTTTCATGTCCTGCCCGACCTTCAAAAAATGCCGGGCTGAATTCAATCCACATGACAAGGACATAGCCGGCGACGCATGCAGCCACTTCAACCATGATGGAATTTAGATTGGCATACTGCGGCATGAAGATCTGGTGCAGCTGCCACCATCGGCCGACATCCACATAAATTGATACGCCGGCCAGGGTATAGCCGAACATACTTGCCAGCAATGCTGAGCGAACCAAAGGATGATACTGGCCGCGGTTGAATATATAGACCAGCATCGCCATCGCATATCCGCCGCAGGCGATTGCGGTACCGGTGACCACATCATATACGATCCAGAGACCCCACGGATAGCCGTCATTCAGGTTTGAGACCGATCCCAGCCCGAATAAGAATCTTTTTAGTATGAAGAAGATTCCGATAATGGCGAATATCATCAGAATCTTAAATGGTTTGGTAAATATTTTGCCACCTGTTGGTTTTAATTGGTGCATGGTTCTCTCCTTTATTCCGATTTTTCTTCTTTTTTAGTTGACCGGTAACTCAAATATGACAGGCCGGCAAGGAGAACTACCGGAAGAATCATGCCTTTGTACATGGTATGTTGAACACCTTCCGATAAAGATGCATCGGAGTGATCGGGCAGATCAGGCAAACCCAGGTTTTGGAAAGGAACGGCGGAAAGCATAATATACTGTGTACCACCACCTTCTTTTTCGCCATAGATGTGGTTTACATATTTGGCGGCTGGTCTGCTTGTTAAATTCTCTGCAGTCACGGTTGAAATCGGAAAATCGTATGCCTCACCTTCTTTCAGAGCCAGTCGTTGCTTAGCCTCCTCCAGGAGCAGCGGCACCGGACCAAAAATCGAAGCTCCGGTTGGACAAACTTCACAACAGCCGGGTAAGCCATTCTCGGTGATAATATGCTGACACATTTCACATTTGACCAGCTGGGGAAATGCCTTATGGTACTCAAATTTAGGTATCAGGTACGGACAGGCAACCTGGCAATAGCGACAGCCGCAGCATGCATCTATATCGTATTTAACTATTCCGGTTACCGGATCTTTCACCAATGCTGAAACCGGGCAGGCAGATGCACAATCCGGATCGATACAGTGCATACATGCTCTTTTGATAAAGGAATAACCATCCACCGGGCGATCCTTGACTTCTCCGCTTCCGTTGCGATATAACTTGATCTTATTCATGGTACTCGAGTCGAGGTCACGCGCAGAATCCCAGACCTGATCAACACCGTAGTACGCCTCGATCTCCGAATGGACTTTTGGTTTATTATTGCGATTTTTGCATGCGACTTCACATGCTTTACAGCCGATGCAGAGTGTGGCATCATAAAGAATGCCGACTGCTTTGGGCGGCAATTTCCTGCGCGGCTCAGCCAATGCAGGCTCTATGCCGGAGGCGGTTACGGCTCCGGCTGACAATATTTTGAAGAAATCACGTCGACCTACGTTCATAACCCTGACTCCTTATGTGTCTTTTTCTTCAGATGACGGCATATTTTTAGATATTTTTATTCCTGCTGTAACTGCCGCTCCGGCAATGGCACCAGCGATTGCGGCGCCACCAATTGTGAATCCACCGGTGGTTTTTTCCTCAACGATATCCGGAAACGATGCCGGTGGGGTAGCCGTAAATACCGCTGCCTGTTGATGCACCGGTTTGGTAAAACCAACTCCTTTTTCGGTGCAGCCAAAGCAGGGATGACCGGTGCCTACCGGCCATGCATTGGAACCTACATCGCCATAGAGCTGAACCGGACAATTGGCATGGGTTTCCGGTCCTTTACACCCGATTTTATAAAGGCACCAGCCCAGCCTATGGCCTTCATCGCCAAATTCACCGGCAAACCGGCCAGCATCAAAATGTGGCCGGCGCTCACAGTTTTCATGAACCAGCAGCCCGTAAGCAAATTTTGGACGAGACATTGCATCTAACTCAGGCAGCTTACCCAGTGTCAGATAATAAAGGATTACAGAGAGCAAATTATAAGGACTGGCAGGACACCCGGGTAAATTGATCACAGTTTTATCCGTCAGTATCTGTGAAATTCCCTTGGCGCCTGTCGGATTTGGGTGGGACGACTGAACACCTCCCCATGAGGCACACGACCCGATGGCGACGACGGCGCCTGCTTTATTGCCTATCTCTGTCACCAGTTCGAGTGCTGTTTTACCACCTATTTTACAATAGATACCGTTATTTTTTGTTGGTATGGATCCTTCGACAACGAGAATAAATTTTCCGACATTTTCCTCAATCGATCGGTGCAAAGTCTCTTCGGCGTTCTGACCAGCAGCCACTGACAATGTCTCCGAGTAGTCAAGCGAGATGAGATCGAGGAGCAGATGTTCAATTGTCGGATGTGTTGCGCGCAAGAGGGATTCGGTGCAACCGGTACATTCCTGATAATGCAGCCAGATTACCGGCGGGCGCCTGACATTTTCAATTGAATTGGCAATAACCTCCGCCATACCAACAGGCAGTCCCATGGTAGCTGCCAATGCGGTACAGAATTTCAGGAATTCCCGGCGTGTGAAACAGGATTCATCCAGGCTGTCCCGGCATTGCCCTTGTAGGAGTGTGGTAATGATTCTGTCGGACATGTTTAATCCTCCCTGTGATTAAAATTCGTGTTTTTTGTATAATAGACGACCTGATGCAGAACGGACAAATAAAATACCCGCAGGAAAGGACATCCTGCTATCCCGCAGCCCATAAAAGGTATGGATGATGATCGCGCGGATAGTATTGTCGTTTTAGCCTTATTGATTAATATATTGAATGCATTTAAATTACGAATCATGGCAAAGAGGGGACATTCAATGGCCCGCAAAATTCTTATGATCGATGATGATATTAATCTGGTCAATGTTGTTAAATTGGTACTTGAGTCCAGATCATATATCTTTGATTCCGCCAAAAGTGCCGCTGAAGGTCTGGAAAAAATTTTACAATTCGAACCGGAACTGATCATCCTTGACGTCATAATGGAAGACTTCGTTGCTGGTTTCCGGGTTGTAAGTGAACTGAGAACAGGGGATCCGGATTCAGTATATGCTAAATTTTCTAAAGTTCCCATTCTTATGCTGACCAGTGTAACATCCAAAACAAATGTTAATTTCAGTGAAAAAGTAGGGACCGCTCTCCTGCCTGTCGATGCATTTATCGAAAAACCGGTGAAACCCGCTAAATTAATCGCAAAAATTGAAGAATTATTATAAATGTTGATTCATCCATTTTTAAACCTTATGATTCACCATTTGCCCGCGTTACGCGTTTAGGGATTCTGACCGTAAATTTTGCCCATTTGCCGGGCTCAGAATCCGCCCAAACATCGCCGCCATGTTGATTGATAATTTTTTTGGTTACAAATAAGCCCAATCCTGTTCCGGATTTCGTATTGTAATTCTCTGCGCTAAACCGCGTAAACTTGGTAAACAATCCTTTTGCCTCGTCCGGCTTAAAACCGGCGCCTTCATTGAAGACAGATATTTCAAATCCCTGATCCGATTCCCTTTCCAGCCGGATCTGGACCTGCGTACCCTTATCACCATATTTGACTGCATTGGAGATAAGGTTCTGAAATACGGATGTTAATAAGTTTGGATCACAGGTCACCTCTATGTTGTTTGGGATATCGCAGACGAAAGTCATCGCATTATCTGCGGCCATTTCTGATAAGCGCTGTATGGCGGGATCTATAATAGCCTTGCGCAGCGGTACTTTCCAAAGTTTTAAACGTAATTCACCCTCTTCAATCCGGCTTAGATTCAAAAAATTCGCAATGGTGGAGTTCAGATAATCGGCACTTTTAGCCGAAGATTTCAGAACAGCTTCCTGGGACTCTGTCAGCGGGCCCAGCAAATGATCTCGTAAGGATCCAATAGCGAATACGATTGATGCCAGAGGGGATTTCAGCTCATGGGTCACAAATCCGAGCATTTCCAGATAAGCCCGGTTTTTTTCGTCGGCGCGGTTGTAAGCCTCCTTCAGCTGGCGGGATGTCTCTTCAAGTTGTTTACTTCTGGTCTCCAGCGATTCCGTCATTGAGTTAAATGAATGCGACAGCTCGTTTATTTCGAGTGCGCCATGGATTTCATTCACTCTGGTTGCCAGATCCCCGGCAGATATTTTTCGGGTTCCTTCCACCAATTTAAGGATTGGTATGCGAATTCTACTCGAGAAATAGGTGGCCAGTCCCACGGAAAGAATAAGAGCAAGCACACCCACCCCGATAAATTTCGTGGTAAGCTCGGATTTATAGTCAAGATATTTTTTTTCCAGAAGTCCGACATAGAGAATGCCGACAATTTTTCCGTCAGGATCACGAATTGGATCATAAGCGGATAGATACCAATCATTGACAACAAACGCCCGGTCACCAAATCTTTCACCCCGTTCGAGTACTGTGGTATAGACTTCGTCGGAAACACGGGTGCCGATTGCACGGGTGCTGTCTGTTTTAATGACATTTGTGGCGATCCGGGTATCCCAGAGAAAAATAGTCACCGTACCAAGTGGTTTCCCGTCATATGTATCGGTATCAAAAACGGCTTTTCGAATCCGGTCAACCAGGTTATACTTCCGGTTAAGTAAAATTCCGCCATAAATTACACCGCCTACTTTATGATCGGATTCTATTATGGGTACGGCGGTTTCAAGGGCCATGCCACGGTCTTCAACGGAACGTGCGGTAGGCCGTGCACGTTCTGTAGATACAAGTGGAATATAAGACTGCTCGGCCAGTTCCCTGCTTTTTAAGAGCAGATCCTTACGGGCAATAAGGGATGTTCCGGTGATTACATTTCCCTTAAATGCCTGTTCTATAACCGGATCGGGGCGTACTTTTCTGCTAATGAACTGAGTTGATGGTGATCCGGCGATAACATACCGTTCAGAATTGACCAGGAATAAAAAGTCCAACTTATATTTTTGGCGCATTTCTTCCATTAATTTGGAAAGTTTTTGCCGGTTAAATTCTTCACTCAACGCACGTCGGATTAAATCATCCTGGGCAATCAGACCGACTTCCATCTGCAGCAGCGCCTTTTCTTCATTATAGGCAGACCAGGCCGAGTTCAGATCCATCTGAACTCTCAGTTTTGCCTCCTTGACGACCGTTTCTGAGATAAATGATAAACCGGCAAAAATCGTAAATGTACCCATCAATGTGACCACGATAATATAACCGAGTAACTGAGTTGCGCGTAGACTTAGGCGCATGGGTACATTCCATTACTTTAGATTTATTTGCGGTGGACCAGACAGCTCCAGATCGTCTCTTCAAGTAATTCCCTTGCACTCTGGTCGACTGGAACAGTCGTTACCTCACCGGCAGCTACACGGGTTGATCTGCGCTGCTCAAATATGGTATTCTGGTGTTCGATCTCGTCAATTCCGAATATGAGCGGCATGCTAACGTAATCATAAAACTGATTCCGAAAAATCTGTACCTTTTCAGTGTGGTTGAGGTAATCGATAATGATATCATTTAGATTATGCAGCAAGGTAATCAGTTCTTCCGATGTAAATCCTGCCTCAAAGCGCGATATGCCGGATATTTCAAAATAGTTCTGTATCAACAGTTTATTATGGCTATGAATGGAGGTGAGTACCAGCCTGAACAACAATTTATAGAACCAGATCAACTCCGTTTGACTCTTTGACTTGAGACCTGAATATTGCCGCGAATCCGGGAGCAGTTCAATTTTGGAAATAAGGCGATCGATTATTTCGTTCTCGGCTTCCGACAGGGTGGTATATATGTTAAAATCAGGTCTGGCAGCTACCCTGCGCATCGCCACCATATTCTTCATCTGCCAGGCATATGGTTCACTTTTCATTCGTTCCACCAAAAAAGGCATCCGCGCTTCGATGAGATATCTGGGATTCGGAGTCCAATTCAGGCAGCCGCTGGTGTCGGTATTATCCGCAGGCAGTTTTTTATCGATATAAAGGTGCATCCAGGGACGCAGGAAGGGTCGATGGTCGGTCAGTTTTCCCAAAAAGTCCATGACATACATACCAATTGCACAGATCAATCTGGGAATATGGATCGGTTTGCTTTCCTTGCCAAAAAACGACCGTGTCGCATATTGGTAAAGTCTCTCGTGTGTAGTAGCACCGGCTGTGCTGGCAATCAATACCTGGGCGGATTGAATTCTATGTGAGTTTTGTAGCAATTTGTGAAAAAATGCAATCACATCACGAATATGGATATACGGAATGGCTGATTGTCCCTTTCCGGCAAGGACTCGTTTATCCCAAGAGGATCCGAGCCATTTGACCAGTAATACATATAAAGGTGGATATTCACACCAATCACTATAGACAGCACCAAAGCGGACGATACAAGCCCGGTGGTTGACGGCATACGCTTTAACCAGTTCTTCACCTTGAGATTTGGAACGAGCATAGATATGCCAACCATCCGCCGGTGATGATTCATCAACGGATTCACCCGCGGACGGGAAATTGCAGGCGGCCAGCGAGCTGGCAAAGATAAACAGTTTAAGATTCAATTCCGCGCACAATTCAAGGATATATGCGGTTCCTAATACATTGGTCGTATAATATTCAGGATGTTCCTCGCCGGCAAATTCATAAAAGGCTGCCAGATGGAACAGGTAATCTGCCCCGCCTGCAGTCTGAACTTCACGCATAGCTCTTGTGATGCTCTCCTTAATCGATATATCGGCACGTATCCAAGCAATATTGGGATGTACAGGTGCATTACATTCCTGCTGTGATCGGCGAGCAATAGCAAATATACGATAGTCGTCTTTCAAGTCCTCGAGAAGATTGCGGCCGACGAATCCTGAGGCTCCTGTGAGAATAATTGTTGGCATCTTTTTGGGCACGAACCTATACCTCTTTTCTGTCTCGGCACCTTAAAAAGCGGCTATACAGGTGCCAAACAGTTAAACCCATAAACGCATCACCGATGGCTGAAACCAGGACCATCCATATTTTCATGATCAGAAAATAATAGCTGACCAAAAAAACGGTCGCAATTAATTTTGCACTTATCGTAAGCATAACCATGCGGCCTTGATTGAAAACATCGATTGCAGCCATGGCATAGGCGATACTGAGTATAATATGAAATACGCCCGCCTGAACCGGAAAAAATTTTTCATTCACTTCGGCAAACCCGAAATAGCTAAACAGCTGAGAAGGTGTAGTTATTAGAGCGATTCCAACCAGAAAAGAATGCAGGGCGATAAGCCACAAAAATATCTTCAGGTAATGTGCGAATTGATTTTTATCGGCCATTTACGACGTTCGCATTTGTGATTTATTTAACAATATATTAAGTTATTTTTATCACAAACACAAGCGTTTTCTATTACATTCTATACTTAATTATACGTCTTCATTCTAATTTTAATTTATCACTATGATCAGCAGGAGATACTATAACCGATGCGTCCAATAATAAACGGAGCGAATCAAGATGCCGGAGAAACGTAGGATAGGATGATACGCCTATTTCCTGTGCGGGTAATATTTCTGTGTATGATATCACGAGCATTTCTTTTTTTGTTTCCCATGCCAGGCTATATCGCCCGAAGGAATTATCCTCATACAGACTGTCTGATTCCGTCTCTGGCAGCCAGTTTTCCGGCAGGGATATCTCAATTACAAATTTTTTTGCGGCAGGGATCTGCAGGCGTACAGGATGATAGCGGGTATTACTGTGAAAATAGGAAGGTAACTTCGCATTTATCATTATGCCCGGACGGATTACCAGCATGCGTGGAATAACCTGCGCAAATCTGTCACTGTAAAAATCAAAGGATATCCTCAGCGGAAGGTGCGGTTCCCAAAGGTGCGAAATTTCAAAACTGGTAACTTTGGAACCAGGACATCGTTCTTCCAGTAAAATTTCCAGCCACTCCTTCTGATCCGCTGTGGAAAGCGCCCTCAGTTGATGACGTATTTCATGAGCCGTAATTCCGCAATAGTGCACCTGCGCGCTGACATGCGCTGATCCGTCCTCCCGGAGTGCCACCTCCCAGCCCATATCAGAAAGATTATCCTCGGGGGTGCTTGCCGGAGTGTGCATCAATCTGCCTCCATCCTGCTGTCCGATAAGCAACACCGGTAAATCCTGGTCATACCATGGCAATGCACCGAATGCACAGGATTTATCAGTGGGATCCATCCATAATCCTTCCGGGCCCAGAGTCGGTGCAAACGCGATAACATGATTAAACTGAGTTGCTGCAGGTAATGTTGTATCGGGAAGTCCATTCTGTCTGGTACTGATCAATGCCTGATAAACCGGGATATTGATCTCTTCGGCGAGTGCACAGAGCAGTGTAGTCATGCCTTTGCAATCTCCATAGCGATCATAAAAAACATCCTCCGCGGGACTGGGTTGATAGCCACCAATCCCGATCTCGACCGCAATATAACGTACTTTATCGCGGATCCATTGGAAAATCGCCTGCAGTTTATCCCGATCGGTGTCAAGATGTGCACAAAGTGAATCCGCCAGTTCTGAAAGGCCTCTCCGTTTGTCCATACTTGATCGGACCAGGGCATAATACCATTGGGAAAGATCATACCAGGTTGATATACCGAAAGGTGCGATGGTCAGGCGTGTTCCGGTTTCTGAGAAAGGTGGCATGAATGCTTCGGACCGGATGGGGGGAAGTGGCCCTGCTTCCCATATCAACGATTGTTTGAAACCGGCCGGTAGATTTGTGATTGCAGGTTCGGAGACGTTTCCATGAATACGATAATCGATTTTCCATTCAGATTGTTTGACCAGCTTAAATCTCGATTTTAAAACCGGTATTTCACTTTGAAAACGCCACTGACTTCCGTATGTGCGGCTGTTCAGGATCACCCGATAGCGGTATTCAATAATGCTGCCTTCGGTGATGGCAGGCAGCGTAAAAATCTTCGCACGCTGGTCGGAGTAAAAGACAAAATTCGGATAAAGGGTGACCTCATATATTTTTTCCGGATTTAAAACCGTTATTGTGTTGCCGGGCCCAATTGTCCGAGCCTCAATTTCATCCACCTCTGAATTTGCACCATACGGGACTGCAATATTGGCATATTTAAAACCTCTTGAATTTAGAATTTTAACAATAGTATGCCGGTCGTAAATACTGAATGCTGTTTCTGAAAGAGTATGCAGTTCGATGGAACCCTCATCCAGCAGAATAATTGCCGGTTCACCCGGATATTCCTCCTCGGTCGGCAGCTTTTTCAGATCCATATCCGGCCAGTCAATCCTCTGAGCCCATTCATTTCCGGAACATCCCAGAAATATCAAGATTATTGCTGCTGATAGACAAACGAAGCGATTGGGTTGAATTAGGTGGGAGGCTTTCACGGGCAATATCTTAATCCTTCTCAAGCATGGTCAACGCCTGCTGATAATCCTCAGGCGTATTAATATTGTGGAAGATTTTTTTTAGTTCGGATTCTGTATAAAAGGAAAGCATATCCACATATTTAACCTTTAATTTTTGCCAGAATCCGCTCAGCATATATTCCCCTGAACCGATTGTCCTGTGGATTTCTGCAAGACATCGTTTGTGATAAAAAGAAACCAGCGGTTCGATATGTCCGTTCCAATTCGGAACAACTATATCAAAATTTGCGGTTTGCAGCCATAGGCTATACAGCAATTCAGTGGTAATAAAGGGTAAATCACAGGCAGTCAGAAAACAATAAGGATAACGGGCATATTTCAATGCCGTCGCCAACCCGCCCAGAGGGCCAATTCCGGGGTATAGATCGGGTATGACCAATGAGTCATCAAATACACCTTTCTTGCCAAGACCGCCAACAAAAAACACTTCCTGGAATACACCGTTAAGCAACTTTGCCAGATGCACGCTTACCGGTTCACCATTCAATCCGACGAATGCTTTATTCGCTCCAAATCGTTGACTTTTTCCACCGATCAATATGGCGGCCGAAGAAGGAATCTTTTTCGTTAAATATCCGTTGTTTCTCATAGAAATACAGGCCAAATGACGATTGAATCAAATGCATCAATAAACTGCAATTAATCATTGAATTCGGCTGATATGCTTATTAATATAATAATTCAAGATACAAAAATATACCGATAGTACGATATAAAAATATTTCAGACCGGGCGTTGAATATAATCACCAATCGGCTGTGAAATTTACTGAATGGTTAGTTATTGAGATTTATGGAGATTAGTTCAAAATACAATTGCATATTTTGTAAAATATGCGGCTTCAAATACTGGCAGATCTGGTGAAACTTATGGTATTGCTTTTCGTACTAGTTTGTGACCTAATGAAGCGCCGGAAAATTTAATTATTCTAATTAGGAGAAAACATGCATACTTTACGCCTGATAATTGGCATTATTGCAACCATGCTGCTGACCGGTGTCATGATTTCATGTGGCGACGGATCGGCCGAAAATAAGGATAGCAAGCAAAACGAAAATGAAAGCGATTCCAGTGCCGTTGCCAGTGATTCAACCAAAGCAGTAGGTGACAGCGTGGATAAATCCGGTGATAAAAAAGCAGGGCAATCTATTGAAGCGGTGCCGGTTGAGGTAACCACAGTAAAGAAAGGCACGATTTCAGATTACATATTGCTTAGTGCCAATCTGGAGACCGAAAAAATGACCGATGTTTATTCACGTGTTCAGGGCCTGGTGGAGCAGATATATGTTGAAGAAGGGGATCGTGTTAAAAAAAATCAAATATTAGTAAAGCTGGAAGCCAATGAATATGAACTCGCGGAGAAGCGCGCTCAGCTGAACTACATGAAGCAGGAGTCTGATTTTAAAAGACTGCAGGAAATGTATGACAAGGATCTTTTGAGTAAAGAAGAGTTTGAGCAGGCGGAATTCACTACTGAAGGGCTAAAAGTGGACTGGGAGCAGGCAAAGCTTGATCTGAGTTATACTCGTATTACATCCCCAATAGTTGGAATTATCGGCGACCGGCTGATCAAACTGGGTGATCGGATTAATCCTACAGACAAATTGTTTACAGTAATCAATACCGACGAAATGATTGCCGTCGTATATGCTCCCGAAAAAGAACTCGGTATAATTGAAAAAAATCAATCGGCTTATATATCTTCGGATAATATTCGTGGCGAACGGTTTACCGGTTGGATCAAAAGGGTTAGTCCTGTTGTCGATCCGCAAAGTGGAACCTTCAAAGTCACAATTGGTGTTCGGAATAAGCGGGATAGATTGCGCGCCGGCATGTTTGTCAATGTGCACATTGTAACCGCTACGCATGAAAATGCAATATTAATTCCCAAAACAGCGATTGTTTATGAGAACGAGGCGATGAATGTGTTCATAGTCCGTGATAGCCTGGCACATAAACTCGTTCTTGATGTCGGATTTCAGGATCACGAAAAAGTCGAGTCGCTATCAGGCATTCAGGAAGGGGATAAGGTAATCGTTGTCGGGCAGGCGGGATTGAAGGATAAGACCAAGGTGGTAATTGTGAGCGAACGCGAAAATTCATTCGCAATCCGCCGGGATGCAGGGTATTCCAGCGATTCCTGAACTGACATTTCAACCTGGACACAGATTTTTTTAAGTAATTCGGAAATCATATGCAATCAAATAATAATATCAGAGCAGGTGAATTTTTCAAATTTACCACCACCAGACCCGTAGCCATCCTGATGGTCGTTATCGGTGTTTTCGTTTTCGGCCTCATCTCCTATCAGCAGCTGCCCTTAAATCTGATGCCGGATATTTCCTATCCCTCACTTACAGTCCGGACCGAATATGCAGGTACATCCCCGGAGGAGGTAGAAACCACCATTTCCAGGCCGATTGAACAGGAATTGGGAGTAGTAGATAATCTGGTGAGTATCACATCCATATCTAAAGCCGGTCAGTCGGATATAATCCTGGAATTCAACTGGGATACCGATATGAATCAGGCTACCGCTGACCTGAGAGAAAAACTTGATCAGGTTTTTCTTCCGGAAGAGGTAAAGCGCCCGCTAATTCTTAGATATGATCCATCCCTCGATCCTATATTGCGTTTGGGACTCTATGGAGAACGATCTCTGTTTTATCTCCGCTATTTAGCAGATGAAGATCTCAAACGTAAACTGGAAACGATTGAAGGCGTCGCGGCGGTAAAAGTGAAGGGTGGTCTGGAAGAGGAAATCCGGGTTGAACTCAATGAACAACAGCTGACCCTGATCGGAATAAATATTCAACAAGTCAAAAATCGTCTTGTCCAGGAAAACATCAATCTGGCTGGTGGTAATCTGAAGGAGGGCCAAACAGAATATCTGGTACGAACTCTGAATGAATTCAGGGAAGTAAATGAAATTGCCAATCTGGTTATCGGTACCTGGAATGATAAAGAAATTAAAATAAAGGATATCGGGAACGTTAAACGGACAAATAAGGAACGTGAGATCATTACCAGGATCAATGGAGAAGAGAGTGTCGAGATTGAGATATATAAAGAAGCGGATGCTAATATCGTAAGTGTGGCAAAAAGGGTGTCTGACGCCGTTTTTGGTACCCCAGCGCAGCAGGCGTATGTAGCAGCACTGGAAGCACGAAAAAAGGAGAGTGATACTGAAAAGGAAACCAAGTCTGATGAAGCAAAAAAACAATCCCAGCAAGGCCCAGGCGGGGAAAATCTTGAACATAAAATGATGACCAGCTTTATTGCCTATAATCTTCCTGATGGTGTCAAAATTGATAAACTTTCCGATCAGTCCGTGTTTATTGAAAATGCGGTTAATGAAGTAAAATCCACTGCGGTAATCGGTGGAATTCTGGCAATCATAATTCTTTTCATTTTTCTGCGCAATTTTACGGCGACAGTTATCGTGGGATTATCAATCCCAATATCAGTCATCTCGACTTTTGCGCCGATGAAAATCTTCGGGGTTTCTCTCAATATAATGTCCCTCGGCGGTCTTGCGCTCGGAATCGGGATGCTGGTCGACAATTCGATTGTCGTACTGGAAAGCATCGCCCGCTGCAGGGAAGAAGGTGATGATCTCGTGACAGCGACTGTGCGCGGTGTTGGCGAAGTGGGAGGAGCCGTTTTCGCCTCCACGATGACGACCATTGCGGTATTTTTTCCGATCGTTTTTGTGGAGGGTGTCGCCGGACAGGTGTTCGGTGACATGGCGCTGACAGTCGTATTTTCATTGCTTGCATCGCTGGCGGTTGCACTTTTTCTGATACCCATGCTGTCATCAAGACAGACTGCACAATTTATTGCAGGGGCTCAGATAGGTGGTTTTCTGAAACAGAACATTCTAAGTTTTGAAGCCCAGGCCCACGCCGAATCCTTGTATTCAAGGGATAAAAAACCGGAGTTTGGGAATGGCATTTCTGCCGGTTTAAAGGTACTCTTGAGTATTCTGTCGACGATGGCGCTTAATGGATTAAAACTTATCAGCGCCTTGATGCTTACACTCCTGAAATTTTTGACCTTGCCACTGACCATTCCCGTTATGCCTCTGTTCGCCTTTTTACGATTAATCAGGGTGATAAAATTCAAAATAAGTGAGGTCATTATATCCTATGCCGAAAATCCGGATTTTTTTGTTATCCGTTATGTTAAAGATGTCTGGCCCGGATATCTGGTCAATAAATCATTACCGACTTTTTACAATGATTTGAAAAAAATCGTGTCCTGGTTTAAAGAGAAAAGAATTGTACGCATCCTTTTTTCTCCATTGCTTTTGCTGATAATTCTGATAAAATATGTGTTTCAGATTTTCACCGAAGTTAGTTTTCGGTTCATACATATATTTTTTACACTTATTGCCCTTTTCTTCAAGGGTTTCATAATCATCTTTAAACTGCTCTTTACGGTGCCGATTGACTTGGTATTGAATGGTTTCAACTATGTTTACGGTAAACTGGAAACAGTTTATCCAAGTCTGCTGATGTGGGCACTGGAACACAAAATGCGGCTGCTGAGTGTAACGGTCGGTTTATTCCTGTTTTCTGTTTTTATTGTCGGTCCCAATATCGGGAGCGAGCTGATACCTGAAGTGCATCAGGGGGAATTCAATGTCGATCTTACTTTACCGGTTGGAACCCCCGCCGAACGTACTGATGATCAGGTAAAACCGATACAGGAATATATTGAAAACCTCGATGGGGTAAGAAAGGTTGCGTCGGTGATCGGCATTGATAAAAAAGAATCAACCAATACGGACGAGGGGGAGCACACTGCCAAATTGACGGTGAGTCTTACCAGGGCAAGCAGTGTCCGGGTATCCGAGGAACGGATTATCAGTGAAATCAGAACATATATGAATTCGATTTCAGGTGTGCAGGCGAAAATATCACGACCAACGCTTTTTAGTTTCAAAACGCCGGTTGAAGTAGAGCTGCACGGGTATAATTTGCAGGATCTGCAGCAGGTTTCACGCGCTCTGACGGAAAAAATGCGGCAGACACCGGGATTGTTTGATGTAAAGGCCAATATTCAGAGAGGAAATCCTGAAGTTCAGATTATTTATAACCGCCCGCTGCTGGCCAGGTATGGACTAAATGTGATCGATGTTGCTTCGATCATCCGGAATAAGGTCCGGGGTGATGTTGCGACGGAATTCAAGGAAGAAGATCGTAAAATCGATATACTTGTCCGGGTGCGTGATGAAGATAAAGAAAGTATTGACAATCTGCGGCGATTGATTATCAATCCGGGGGATTCCAGACCGCTGCCGCTCGAAGCTGTAGCGGACATCAAAGTAAACGAGGGTCCATCCGAAATCAGGCGGATTGATCAGCAGCGCACGGCGGTGGTTACCGCAAATATTTCAGGTCGCGATCTGGGGAGTATCAGTGAGGATATTTATCAGATATTGCGTTCGATGGACATGCCCGATGATTTTACCTATGATATTGCCGGTCAGAACAAAGAAATGGAGACTTCATTGAACAGTCTGATGCTGGCCCTCGGACTGGCGATCTTCCTGGTCTATATTGTAATGGCATCCCAGTTTGAATCACTGATCCATCCATTTATTATTATTTTTACGATACCGATGGCGCTGATCGGTGTGCTGTTTTTTCTCTACTTATTCAGTATACCTGCCAGCATCGTGGTATTCCTGGGAGGCATTATGCTTGCAGGGATTGTGGTTAATAATGCGATCGTTCTCGTGGACTACATCAATCATTTGCGCGACCGGGGGATGGAAAAGACCGAAGCGATCATGCTGGCCGGAAAAGTGCGGCTCCGTCCCATTCTGATGACCACTTCTACGACAGTTCTGGGTTTGCTGCCCATGGCAGTGGGTATGGGTGATGGCGCTGAGATCAGGACACCGATGGCGATCACGGTGATCATCGGCCTGATAACCTCGACCATCCTTACACTGCTGGTGATTCCGACCGTATACAGCGTTCTGGATCGAAAAGCCTGACAACTCCGGCAAACGTTTTTCATGGGAAACCGGATGGGTAATCGAATTATACCGGTGGTAGGTAGAAAAAGGTGAGGATATAAGCATCACATACGAACGACCGGAGAAGAACTTCATCATAAGACTGGTTGCGGTAGAAAATTAATTTTAGTAGAGTGAAAAATAAATATTAAAGAGGATGATAATTCTATGGCTGATAAAAAGCCGTCAATTTTCCCCAAGTTTGCTGTCAACCGGCCGGTAACCGTCCTGACCGGGTTGTTGGCGCTTCTGGTTGTAGGGTATATCGCCTTTACACAGATATCAGTTGAACTCATGCCGGCAGGATTTTCACCCCCCTTTCTCGGCGTCTGGACACCGTATCCTAACTCAAATCCTCAGGAGGTTGAAGAACAGATTGCAAAGCGGATCGAAGAGCAGGTTCGGACCATCAGCAATGTTGCAATGGTGCGAACGAGCAGCAGCAGCAACGGCTGTTGGACGTTTATCCGTTTTGTACAGGATACCGATATGGATATTGCCTATGCGACGCTGCGGGATCGCATGGACCGGGTGAAATCAGAGCTGCCGGATGATATCGAACGTATATACGTCCGTAAATGGAGTAACGACGATGACCCCATTCTATGGATCGCACTCATTCAGAACAAACCTTACGACGATCCCTTTTATACAGTTGAGCAGCATATCAAAAAGCCTCTGGAACGGGTCGATGGTGTAGCCAATGTTGAAATATGGGGTGCTGAAGAGAAAGAAATTCAAATCCTGATCAATCAGGATAAAATTCGCAGCTATAAAATCAACCTCTATGAAGTAATCCAACAATTGCGCAGAGACAATTTCGCAATTTCTTCCGGGTATGTGACTGAGGGCAACCGTAAGATATTTGTAAGATCGCTCGGAAAATTTCATTCTTTAGAGCAGATACGCAATCTGCCGATCCGGGGTGCGAACATCCGTCTGGGCGATGTTGCTGATGTCATTTATGACGTTCCGGAGCGCAGATGGCGGCAGTTTATCAACGGCAAGCGTGCCGTCACGATGGGGATATTCAAAGAATCGATGGCCAACACGGTAGCTCTGACTGACGAGATTATCCGTGTTTTCGAGGAAAATATCAAAACCGATCCCAAACTGGATGGATTCGAAGTTGAGATTCTGTTCAATCAGGGCGATTTCATCAAGGAATCGATAGAAAATTTACAAAATGCAGCTGTCTGGGGTGGTATTTTTGCCTTTGCGGTATTGTATTTTTTCCTGCGTCGTTTCCGGATGACCCTGATTGTGAATCTGGCCATTCCGCTTTCCATTTTAATAACCATTACGGTCTTGTATTTTATCGGCTGGACACTCAATCTGATCACGATGATGGGTTTGATGGTTTCGGTTGGAATGGTTGTCGATAATTCAATCGTCGTACTGGAAAATATTTATACCAAACGAACAGAAGGTAAAGCAGACAAAGATGCAGCACTATGGGGCACCAGTGAAGTAGGCCTGGCGGTTACCATGGCAACCCTGACCACAGTGGTTGTATTTCTGCCACTTATTCTCATGAATGATAATGTCGGTTTCCGTTTTTACATGTTGCGCATCGGTTTACCGGTAATTATTTCATTACTCGCATCACTTCTGGTAGCGATGATTTTTATTCCGCTGGCAGCAACCAGGATTGTCAGCAAGCGTGCTGTAAAGGAACCGATATCCATTGTTAAGACGAATGAGTGGTATCGCCGGTTGCTGCGCTGGTCCCTAACGCACCGTTTGGAAACATCAGTCATCCTCATTCTATTGCTATTTTCAATGATTTATGCAGCCCAGAATGCCAAATCCACGGACCAGATGGATGGCAACATCAATGACGTAAGGCTGTTTTTCGATCTGCCGGAAAATCTGAATATTGATTATGTCGCAAACCTGATAAAAGTCGTGGAAGATACGGTACGGGCAAAGGAAAAAGAGTACAATATCCGCACCATTGATGCCCGATACAGTCATAACTGGGCACACATGCGTGTGTTTTTGTATCCTCCTGAACGAAGGCAGTGGTATGAAGTTTTTTATGAGAACATTATGCGTAATCTGGGTCTGCTGACAAATCCCGTAATGGAATATGCGGACGTTGTTGAAGATATTAAAAAAAGGCTGCCGAAATTCCCCGGCGTGGATATCAGGACGACCTGGTTCCGCTCAGGAGGTGATGATGCATCTTTAAGTATCTCCCTCTATGGAGATGATACCGAAAAATTATATGAACTTTCTGAAGAGGTTGCACGCCGGTTGCGACCGATTGAGGAAATCGTGAGTGTCGAAACCGACCGGGAAGAGGGAAGTGACGAAATTCGCCTTCATATAAAACGTGAACAGGCCAAAAAGTACGGTATATCACCCCAAATGATATCCGGCACTGTTCAATATGCCCTGCGCGGTATCCCGCTGCCGAAGTATCAGACCGATGAAAAGGAAATTGATGTAAGAATTCAGTTACGCGAGACCGACCGGAAAAATTTATCGCAGCTGAAGAATCTGACCTTTTTCAGTCAGAATGGCCGGGAAATACCGCTTGACGCAGTGGCTTCATTTACGATTGATAAAGGATTCGGTGAAATTCAGCGGCAGGACAGCAAAACATTCATGAGAGTTAAAGCCAATACAACACGTGACAACATGGGACAGGTATTTGCGAAAGTTGACCAGGCCATGGAAGGCTTTGAGATGCCCTACGGTTATTCGTGGTCCAAAGGTGAACGGTTTGACCGGATGCAGGAGAGCAATGAAAGCCAGCAACAGGCGATGCTTCTTTCAGCTGTTTTCGTTTTCCTGCTGATGGGGATACTGTTTGAATCCTTTGTTTTACCCCTTTCCGTCATTGTTTCGGTTCCTTTTTCATTTTTTGGCGCCTTTTGGTTGATGTATCTTACCGGTACGCCGATCGATCTGATGTCCCAGATAGGTTTTATAATTCTCATTGGCATCGTTGTGAATAATGCAATAGTGCTGATCGATCTCGTGAACCGGTTGCGCCGGCAGGGATTGTCACGCTTTGATGCGATCATTGAGGCAGGGAGACATCGTTTCAGGCCCATTCTCATGACAGCATTTACTACTATCGGTGGATTGATCCCGATGGCGGTTGGCAATGCCCAGATGATCGGAATGCCCTACGCCCCGATGGGAAGAACAATTATCGGCGGACTGTTGACTTCTACAGTACTCTCCCTTATTGCGGTACCCTGGGCATATACTATTTTCGACGATATGGGCCAGTATTTCAAGCGGCTTTTTGCCTTGTTCCTGAAAAAACCGGGTATGGAGTTACCGGAAGCAATTACCCAGGAAAAGTAAGACGTCAATCCGGGTCCTGTATTCAGATGCACAAAATGCGGGTACTGGACCCGATATTTGGTCCGTCGTTCTTTCGATCCGCAGTATATCTCTATCGTTTTTTTTATCATGTTAAATAAATGGTTGCGCAAAACAGGGATTCGTGCTAAGCTAATTCATATTTCTATTATATGAGGTCCCTATTGATCGCCGCCAGATGCCAACTTTCGCTTTTATTCATCCCCTTAATGCTGATCGGGACTTTAACAGCTCAGGATACATCGACCACAAGCTTAACTGTTCCTCCGGATTCGTTGCCTGTCCAACAGGCGAAAACGCTCTCGCTCTACTGGTACGACCTCCATGCAGATCTGAAATTGCAGGATGACACAACTTCCCACAACATATATCATAAAGGGGAGCACAAAAATCTGATCTATTTCGACTTCAGCGATGTCTTTCGCGAATATCCTTTGTGGTTTAAATACGATCTCCGAGAAAACGGGCGACCTGCCTACGTTGCAGGTGTGAATCTGTTTCCTCAGCAAACGGCCTATTATTATAACGGGATATACATGAATGATCCGATCAATGGAATGTATAATCTTCAGCATATACCCATCCCGTTTATTCGTAACGTCGAAAGCAGCTTGATTGGATCGGCTGCCGGAAGCCTGGGCATGTCCCATGGACCAAGAGTTAATATCGTTCCCGACAGCCGTGAATCGGATACGCCCTGGAGCCGGATTGTTTACAAACAGGGTCGTTTCGGATACAGCATGCTTGATATTAGTCTGGTCGAATCCTTCTCAAAAACCTTCGCCATGCAGCTTGGGGGTAGCAATAATTTATATGACGGTACGCTGATTACCGCCAACCATGACGCCCAGAATTTTCGCGGAGAATTTACCTGGCAATATACGTCTGATATGTACATCAAAGGACAGTTCTTCCTGTCGCGGGATAAAATCGGGCTGGCACCTTATGAAACCGAAGGAACAATACTGAATCCGTTTCAGAAAGAAAAACGTAATGACTATTTTCTGGATATGACATGGCATCCTGATGCGGAGCATCGTACGAGGCTGCATGCGATGGTATATTACCTGTTAAGTGATAAGGAAATACGCGCGGATGCGGGAGTCAATTATGTCATTAACAGCAATTTCAGAAATTATGGCGCGGATGTAAATTTTGCATTCAGCCACCAGAAATGGGAAATTATGCTTGGTACGGGAGTCCGGTTTCCGGTCGTGTTTGGCAATAGCTATCCGGAAACCTATCGCCCGACGGTGGGAAATATTTACGCTGGTTTCCAACTCCCATTGATGACCGGAACAATACTGCGGCTGGAGGGTATGTTCCACAAACATAATCTGTTTGCTATGCAACCGGGATTTTATGGTAAACTTGAGCATAGCTCCGGCAGACATCGGCTTGATCTGGGGATCGGTTTATCGTCACGCTATCCGAATGTCGTCGATATGTATTTTGACTTCGATTCACTGTTCGGAAATCCGGATCTCACGGTCGAAAAGGTTCGAAATATCCATGCCGGTTATAGCTATAACGAAGTGGAGTGGCGTTTTGCCCTGGAAGGAGGCTACTTCAGTATCGATAATGAAATCCGGTGGGATGGCAGTCAATTTGAGAATAACCAGCTGCGGGATTTTGTCTACTCTGGATTCAGTGCCGGCTTCGGTTTCTGGAAAATTTTCCTGTCCGGCGGCGGGCAGTATACATTCAGTGATATCAATGTATCAGCAAAAAGCAGTGCCTGGGGGAAATTACATTTTCATGATCGCTGGCTCAAGGATGCGTTGACAGTCGATGGCATTCTGATGTTGCATTTCTATGACAGCCATCGAAATCTGCGTTATGAACCCCGACTGGAACGGTTCTATTTTGTCGCTGGGAATAATAGTCCGTATAGTTTACTCAACTGGAAAGTGATTGCGACCATACAGGAAGCGGAGATATTTTTTGAAATGGACAATTCCCTGGCTTCCGTTTTTGAGGTCGTCGATCGTTATCAGGAATTTTACATCCGCTGGCGGTTTGGTGTAAACTGGATTTTTTGGGATTAAAAACACATCCGATCAAGATGGCGATAATTTACAGCTTGACAGTTTTACGGCATGGATTAAAATGTATATGCGGGCGGATAGATGCATACTCTGAATTAAACTCACACAACATTAATAATATACCGGAATTGTCGAACCACGGATTATTGGTAAATTGCATGCACAATCGTTCGTTAATCACAGGAGAGTAAAACGTGTCTAAAAGGGTGAATGCGCTTAAAATAGCAATTTTGCTGCTGGTTTTATCCGCCGGGTGCGGTTTGTTTCAAGCCGTGCATGAAACTGACCGGAGATCTGACATCCCTTCGGTACAGAGGGAGTTCCGTGCGGCCTGGGTTGCAACAGTAGCCAATGTCGACTGGCCCAGTGCACCGGGATTGAGTACTGACGTACAAATTTCCGAATTACAGGCCATTCTTGACACAGCGTCCGCGCTGAATCTGAATACACTGATCGTACAGATGCGTCCCCAATGTGATGCACTCTATCCCAGTGAACTGGAGCCCTGGTCCTATTATCTGACCGGCGTACAGGGACAGGCGCCGGCTCCATATTATGATCCGCTTGATTTCTGGGTGGAGGAGGCACATAAACGGGGAATTGAGTTACATGTCTGGTTCAATCCATATCGCGCTCATCACCCGCAGGGTGGTGATATTTCGGACGAGTCAATCGTAAAAGTCCGGCCGGAACTGGTCAAGCAACTGGACAACGGATACTATTGGTTAAATCCGTCGCATCCGGGAACACAGGCACATTCCTTCGCTGTTGTGATGGATGTCCTCCGGCGTTATGATATCGATGGAATCCATTTTGATGATTACTTTTATCCATACGGCGATGGAAATTTTCCCGATGATGATACCTGGGCCGCTTATCAGGCTGATGGCGGGGACCTTTCCCGGGGAGACTGGCGCAGAGAATGTGTGAACCGGTTTATCGAAAAATTGTACCGGGCAATCAAGGACGAAAAACCATGGGTTAAATTCGGCCTGAGTCCGTTTGGTATCTGGCGTCCCGGTTATCCGGAGTCAATCAGAGGTTTTGATCAATACAGTATCCTGTATGCCGATGCAAGACTGTGGTTGAATGAGGGGTGGGTCGACTACTGGTCCCCCCAGTTGTACTGGCCGATCAGTCAGATCCCTCAGAGTTTTCCGGTGTTACTTGGATGGTGGACAAGGGAGAATCATGTGCAGCGGAATCTCTGGCCCGGATTGTACACCAGCCGGATTGCGGACAGCGCGGGAGCAGTGGAAAATCTTAATCAGATCATGACAGTACGCGGTTTCCTCCCGGATATGCCGGGCCATATTCATTTCAGTATGAGAGCACTGATGGAAGATCGGGGAGGAATAAAAACAGCACTCAAGAAAGGCCCGTATGCCTGGCAGGCACTTGTTCCTGCATCTCCCTGGCTGGATGACAAATGCCCTGATAACCCCTCACTTGTCGTTCGCGCCGAAAACGATTCAGTCCGTATTTCCTGGGCACATGCGGAACCTGAAGATATATTCCGGTGGGTTTTATATATGCAATATAATGATCACTGGCAGTATAAAATCCTCAGCAGAAATACAACAGAACAATATATTCCTGCCTTTATCAGCTATTCCAGGGGCGGACGGCGGGAAGCCGCAGAACCGGCGGAAATTCGAATAGATCTGTCACGCATTGCGATCTCTGTGGTTGACCGAGCGGGTAATGAAAGTGCGAAAGTGTCATTTATCTTCGCTGAGAATGATGCAGAAATTTGAACGCAGGCATATAATAAAAGTATCAACTATATAGATGTGGATCTTGCTTTGAACACCAGTTTTGGTGTTTTGGACAATAAGATATGAATAAAAGTGCCATGCATATTTTACTACTAATTGGCGGAACCCTTTTAGTTGCTATTGGGATAATCGGTATTTTCATTCCTCTGCTACCGACAACCCCATTTCTGATACTGGCTGCTGCCTGCTATGTGCGCAGTTCCGAACGTTTTTATAACTGGTTGATCGGCCACCGTATTCTGGGCAGATATCTGAAAAATTACTGGGAAGGCAGGGGCGTTGCGAAACGGGATAAAATATTAGCATTAGTCTTGTTATGGGTGACCATTGGATTTTCGGCAACGGTGGTGGTTACAGATTGGTGGGGCAAAATTCTGCTTCTGATAATCGCCATGGGCGTCACTATACATCTGATTAAACTCAAAACCCTAAGGGAACAAGATTCCGTGGAAAGCAATTCGGAATTCCACACTGAGAGTCCTGAATCCGTGTCCGAAAATGAAATAGTCAGCGATGTTTCAGAAAATGCATAAACGGCTGTTTCTATTAAATAGAATGTAGGTAAAGCACATGATTGAAATTATTCTCTGCGTTGGCATTTTGGGTCTGATGATATATCTTTTTGCCAGGCTACGACGCAAAGGCAGAGGGAGCGGCGCTGCAATGTTTATGATCACGCACGGTGCAACCGATGCATTTTATGACCATGACAAAAAAAAGGCAATTGAAATGATCGTTGAGCGAAATGCAGGCAAGAAAATGGAAGAACAAAGTTCTTCCGGAAAAAAAGAAAACGGTAGTGAGACCTCGGAGTGATGAGATAATTAGCCTTGAACAATGCGGATAAAGCTGGTCGGCAGTAATTTCAATGTCGGGGAGCCAAAAATGATTGTAAATATGATAAAATTGATCATTTTATTTTCGGTATTCTGTAGCTATGCAGCGTCCTATGACTTAAGATCGCCGGACGGAAGGCTTCTGCTGACTTTTACCTTGGCTGATTCCGGGGCACCGGTGTACAGTCTGAGCTTAAATGGTGCGGAAGTAATAGAATCAAGTCCGATGGGCTTCAGTTTAAAGGACCGGATCGATCTGCAAAAAGATTTCCTTATATCAAAAATCGATACTTGCGAGGTCGATGAAACCTGGCAGCCTGTCTGGGGAGAAGTCAGTCATATCCGTAATCATTACCGGGAGCTGCTGGTCACCTTGGAAAAACAGGCACCGCATATAATCAGAATGCTGATAAGATTCAGACTTTTTAATGACGGTCTGGGTTTCCGTTACGAGTTTCCTGGACAGGCGAATCTGCGTTATTTTATTGTATCGGCAGAACATACCACGTTTGATTTTACCGGCGATCATACGACTTTTTGGATACCCGGGGATTATGATTCCAACGAATATTATTATTATACGACTCTGCTCAGTGAAATTAACGGCCTAAAAGGAGAATCTGTGGCAGAGATCAGCACCAGGTCTGTATGGTCACCCGATGGCGTGCAGACACCACTGCTGCTGAAGACGAACGAAAACATCTACATCAACATACATGAAGCCGCACTTACCGACTTTCCGGCAATGCAACTGCTGGTCAATAAAAAGCGATTCAGTTTTCAGGCACATCTGGTGCCTGATCCCGTAGGCAATCTCGCACATCTGCAGACCCCCGCCCGGACACCATGGCGGACGGTTATCGTCAGTGACAGAGCAGAGAAGATCCTGGCTTCTAAACTCATTTTAAATCTCAATGAACCATCTAAAATCGGCGAAACGGATTGGATAAAGCCGCAAAAATATATCGGGATATGGTGGGGTATGCATATCGGTAAACACACGTGGAATTATGCCGATTCGGGTAATATAAAATTGAACGCAATTGACTGGGATGGATTGATCCCCAATGGCAGACATGGCGCCACAACTGAAAATACCAAGCGATACATCGATTTCGCTGCCGAACATGGATTTGATGCTGTGCTCGTGGAAGGTTGGAATGTCGGCTGGGAGGACTGGTTTGGCAACTGGAAGGAAGAGGTGTTTGATTTCGTGACGTCCTACCCCGATTTCGATGTTGAAGCATTACAGGCATACGCGGCGGAAAAAAACGTGCGTTTAATGATGCATCATGAAACTTCCGCTGCGGTCACTAATTATGAACGGAGAATGCAGTATGCCTTTAATTTTATGAAGAAATACGGTTACCAGGCGGTCAAGACCGGATATGTGGGACGTATAATTCCGCGCGGCGAGTATCATGATGGGCAATGGATGGTGAATCATTATGTAAGGGTCGCCGAGCATGCCGCCCGGCACCAGATCATGCTCAATGCACATGAACCGGTTCGCCCGACAGGTTTGCACCGGACATACCCCAATTGGCTGGCCTGTGAAGCCGCCCGGGGCAATGAATTCAACGCCTGGAGTAAAGGAAATCCGCCGGAGCATGAAACGATCCTGCCTTTTACAAGGCTGGTTGGCGGTCCGATGGATTATACACCGGGAATATTTCAAATCAAGCTGGATTATTATGAACCGGGGAAGACCGAGCAGGTGCATACGACGCTGACAAAACAGCTCGCCCTGTATGTCACCATGTACAGTCCCCTGCAAATGGCCGCTGATCTGCCGGAAAACTACGAACGGTTTCCTGATGCATTTCAGTTTATTGAGGAGGTTGCGGTCGACTGGCAGGATTCGCGGATTATCGCAGCTGAACCCGGCGATTATATTGTAATCGCCCGTAAAGCTAAAAATACAGAGGATTGGTTTATTGGTGCTATTACTGACGAAAATCCCCGTCGGATGAAGGTGAAACTGGATTTTCTGGATCCCGGGATCCCGTATGCCGCAACACTGTATTTGGATGCAGCAGATGCACACTGGCAGAGAAATCCGATGGCTTATACCATAGAAAATAAGCTGGTGGACCATACAGGAATACTTGAACTTGTTCTTGCTCCGGGTGGCGGTGCTGCCATCAGTATAGGCCCGGCATTGAATACAGGCCGATAAAGACAGTTCAAAAGAATGCGTTATTTTCTGGTGCATATTTAGGTCAAGTATGATAAAGAACGAATCAGACGGACAATGACACGAAAAAAGGGAAATAGGGGTATGATCATTGCGACCATTATTATGATCACGATCGCGGCAATTCTTGTATTGATCGGATATCTCAAAGGGACCGGCGCCCATTTTACGGGATTAAAGAATGCTTTTGACATGAGTATTCAGATTCTTCCTTTGCTGCTGGCGGCATTCGTTGTTGCCGGAATGATCCAGGTCCTGATTCCGCAGGAAGTAATCGCGCGTTGGGTAGGTGCGGAGTCAGGTTTTAAGGGCATCGTCATCGGTACGATTGCCGGAGGACTTTCGCCAGGTGGTCCTTATGTCAGTCTGCCGATTGCGGCCGGCCTGCTGCATGCCGGCGCAAGTGTCGGAACGATGGTGGCATATCTGACCGGCTGGTCCCTCTGGGCCATTGCGCGACTCCCCATGGAAGTAGGTATTATGGGCTGGAAGTTTACTGTGGCACGGCTGGCATCCACCTTTATATTACCATTTATTGCCGGTTTGATTGCCGAGATATTTTTTTCGTCCGGAAGATTTATAAACTGATATTGCATGTAAGAGGATCTGGAGCCTGCAAATAATCCGGTTTAAAACTTCCGGCGGCAATACCGAAAATATTAATAATGTTGCTGTTTGATCCTATACTGAAAAAAGGGCTGTTGCACCTGGAAAAATTGAATTTACCATTGCTATTCAGGGCGTAAATGAACCGATAGAATACCAGCTGGATATTTTGAATTGCAATAATTACATGGTCACCATCAAGCCTGATAATACGGTGAGTGTCGGTGTAAATCCCGTGTGATCCGATTGAACAAATCGTGCTCTTAAAATAATTACCGCTCGGGCCTGCGCATAACAATTGACTCCGCCAGTCTGGATTCTCCATTTTATGGCATTTTTAAAATAATGTTTGTTTTTAATCGCCTGATCTGTATATCTTATAGTGTTTTGAACAAATAAATCGTTTGTCTCAGCGCTCGAAGTAGCGGATTAACCCAGCAAATTCAAGGGAGGAAAGTTATGTTTAAGGCGGTTTTTTCCTATCTTCTTTCAGTAATTGTCATGGTTTTGACCTTGGCCAGTTTTGTCCAGGCCCAGTATATTATCGAACAAAAGGAATCCCTGATACCGGTAAATTACGACCTGCTGCCCGAGGATACCGAATTTGAAAATCCGATGGACGAAGCAAAATATTTTTTAAACCTTCCAGAGGAGCAGCTAAAGTCGGGAGAAATGGAAATCGAAGAAAGCATATCGACCATGTATCTCGATGGTGAAAATTTCGCCATGGAGATGATTTCTGAGGAACAGGGTAAAGTAACCTCCATCTATGATGCGAAGAAAAAAGTATTTTATTATGTTCTCTGGGCGCAGAAAAAAGTGTATCAGATGACTGACGAAGATATGAAACAGATCCAGAAAGATACTGAGGCATTAACAAGCAAGATGATGGAAGGCTTGTCACCCGAGATGCGAAAACAGGTCGAAGAGCAGATGAAACTGGAAGCCAGATCAAAAGCAGCCAGTGTCTCTTCAACCGGTAAAAAAATGAAAAAATACGGTTTTGATTGCAGTCAGTATATGATCGAGACGGAAGAGGAACTAAAGGTGGTCTGGGCTTCAGATGATCTGCCGGGATTACGCAAGGCATTTGAGAAATTTGCCGCCCATATGACCAAGATCTTTCCGTCAGAGGAAGGGGATACCACAGACGAATGGGAGCTTATAAAAGGAAAGATACCGGTGGAAACCAGGTCCATGCGCGGGAGTATGGGTATGATGGGATCTCCTGAGATTGAGATTACAGCACTTACAAAAATTAAACAGACAACACCGCCGGCTGATAAATTCGTACCTCCTTCTGCCGCAGACGGATTCACATATGGATCCATGAAGGATATGATGTCGGAAATGATGCAGATGATGCAGGAAGAATGAATGCCGGTGAATATAGGATCGTTGTAAGGCTGGAATAATGTGAGATATTTTGCCGGTACCTGAAAAAACGGTAATGCTGAATAGTCTTTCTTCGCGTCGATCGGTGTAAGCCTTACCTTGACATTGACACTCTGTTTATTCCGGCAGATTATCAGGCCAGAATACTGATCTCGCTAATGAACTGAAGATTTTGCACACGAATTAAAGGAATTGATACTCTCCTCTTGGGAAAATCAGGATCTTTTGCAGAGTTTCCCTGCAGCGATATAAAAATGCCGGTTTTATTCGTCGGTCATGGCAGTCCGATGAATGCAATCGAAGAAAATCATATTAGTAAGACGTGGCGTGCAATCGGCATTTCATTGCCCAGGCCATCCGGCATACTGGTTATCTCGGCCCATTGGGAAACCGATGGTATGCGTGTGACAGGCAGCGACCTTCCAGGGATCATATACGACTTTTACGGTTTTCCGCGTGAACTGTATGAGGTTAAGTATCCGGCTCCGGGTTCTCCGGCGCTGGCTGATATGATACGCAGTATCCTGGGCAAAGATGAAGTTGATCTTGATCTCGGGAGGGGATTCGATCACGGCTGCTGGTCGGTATTATGCCGGATGTTTGAAAATGCTGATATTCCGGTGGTGCAATTGAGCCTGTCGCGTAACAGGACGCCTGCAAATCATTATGAGGTAGGGAAGCGATTAAGATCCTGCAGGGAACGTGGCATCCTGATCATTGGCAGTGGTAATATCGTCCACAATTTACCCAGGATGACCTGGAGCGAAACAGCATATGGATGGGCATCGGATTTTGATCAGAAGATAAAATATCTGATTCTATCCGGAGACCATGATAAAATAGTTGACTATTCCAACCTTGCCAATGCCCGCTTGGCAGTACCCACCAACGAGCACTATTTACCGCTTCTGTATATCCTGGCGCTGCAGGAATCAAAAGAGCCGGTAAATTTCTTTAATGAGGTTGTTACGCTGGGCTCCATATCTATGCGGACAGTGAAGGTCGGCTGAATCGATACAAAATACTTACGGCAGCCGTTCTTATCTGAGCGGTCCGTCTGCCTTTTTGGTTGTAAATCATTCTCTGATTGGGTATTTTTATTTATATCATCGTTCTTGTCCTTGCAGCTATAAACGGTTCGGCGAAAAATGAGCACCTCTGAATTACTATTTAAAAAAATAAGTCAAATCGATCAAAAAGATTATGGTGCCTATCAATTGCTGCAGGGAGAATATGGATATCCGAAGTTTACACTTTTGATCAGGCAGATTCCTAAAGATCCATATGCGCCTCCCCATACAGGTCTGTACTGTATTCAGGTCAAGCGGTCGGATCCGGAAGTTATCGGTACCAGAATCGATACAAAGATCAGGCAGGTTGCCTTTCGTGACTTTTTGGCCAGACGATTTTTCAATGCCTGTACGAAATTCGGCCAGAAGCCGAGGGGGACAGGCTATAGCGGGGTAATAACGATAAATAATCCGGGTCAGAGTATACTGGAAAGAAATGCCTTAATCGTCGATGAAAAAATAATCGAAATCCGCTGCTTTATCGGCTTTCCTGCCAAGGGGCGCACTATCAATGCGAACCTTGCGATCAAGATGCTGCGGGAGGAGCTGCCCCAGATCGTTCAAGAGAGTTTGTTTAAAGTCAATTTTGACCAGAGAATTTTGGAGCAGCATATCGCCACTGCCGAGGATGCTGAATATCTGAGGAACAATCTTGAGCGGCTGGGTTTGGTCAGTTTTATAGCGGACAATGCCATCCTGCCGCGAGCAACCGGAATCGGTGATGAACCCGTTAACCGGCAAGATGCCATTCCCTTTAAAACACCGGATAATTTGCGCGTAAATATTAATTTACCGAATGCGGGAAATGTTCATGGTATGGGGATCCCCCAGGGTATAACACTGATCGTAGGTGGAGGATATCACGGTAAATCCACTTTGCTGCAAGCTATTGAAGCGGGTATTTACAATCATATTCCGGGCGATGGACGTGAGCAAACGGTTTCGGTTGCCCAGACGGTAAAAATACGGGCATATAGTGGACGCTACATTGCAGGTGTGGATATCTCGCCATTTATCAGGGATCTCCCTCTTCAAAAAGATACCTCTCATTTCTCGACGGAGAACGCCAGCGGAAGTACGTCACAGGCAGCCGGTATTATTGAAGCACTTGAGGCTGGGGCCCGGGTCCTGCTCATGGACGAGGATACATGTGCAACAAACTTTATGATTCGTGATGCAAAAATGCAGCAACTGGTAGCGAAGACAGATGAACCGATCACGGCATTTATTGACCGGGTGTGTGCATTATATACAGAGAAAAAAGTTTCGACCATTATGGTACTTGGTGGTGCCGGCGACTATTTCTCAGTGGCGGATAATATTATTCAAATGAAGCAATATATACCACTGGATGTAACAGAAAAAGCGCGTGATATTGTCAATAAATCACCACTGAACCGTAAAACCGAAGATATTGATTATCCGTTTACAACACACAGCCGGATACCCGTCCACGAAAGTATCGACGCTTATAATGCATATGGAAAAAAGGCAATATACAGTACTGACAAAACCCGGCTGAACTATGGAAAACAGCAGATTGATTTGACCGATGTGGAGCAATTGATCGAACTTTCACAGACCAAAGCGATCGGATATGCCATCGACTATGCAAAACGGTATATGGATGGTACCAAAACATTGAGGGATGTTGTGGAATCAGTCATTGAAGATATCAATACCAACGGTTTAGATGTCATCAGTGAAAGGATCAATGGTAATTTCGCTGAATTCAGATCCTTTGAAATGGCTTTTGCTATCAATCGCCTGCGGGGACTAAAGGTATTGACCACCCATTGACCTGGTCTCATATTGATCATCAGTGATAACCGGTTTAATGTGTAGCAGGGAAAAGATACCCCCTGTTCAATTCTTTTCTGAAATCGGAATACGGTTGGGTTGAATGGACGGACCCGATGACAAAAATGCAAGCGCTCAGAATTGTCAGCCGATGATTTAACTGCAAACAGAAGAGGTATGATTTCAAGGGTTTATTGGATATGATAGACGAATCACGAAAATCTGTGGCTGACTCACTGGAAACCAAACCCGCCTTAGTAGTTCATATGCCTTATTTACTGCAGGATATGTGGGCTTTGGGGAGCTCAGCAGACCTGATATGTAAGATGGTTGGTAAACTGAATCTGAAGTCCGGGGGAATGGGTATTCTGGATCTCGGTTGCGGTAAAGGGGCAGTCGGAATAAAAATTGCTTCCGCCTGGGGTATTCATGTTACGGGTATTGATCTGATGGAAGAGTTTTTATCGGATGCACGGGAAAAGGCAAAGGCACGCAGCGTCTCACACCTGTGTAATTTTATAATGGCAGATATCATCAGGTATGTGAAGATCCCGCATTATTTTGAACTTGTGATTCTGGCTTCACTTGGCAATATTTTTGGATCTGTTACCCAGACAGTAAAAATTCTGCGTACACAGGTAGCGGAAGGGGGCTACATCATGATCGATGACGGATTTCTTAAGTCAAAAAAAAGGACCAACCGCAGGGGCTACGGTCATTACCGGAATCATGAGGAAAGTATAAAGGCCTTAACTAAGTTTGGTGATCGTCTGCTGGAAGAAGCGGACACATCCGTGATCAGTTCCGAGATAAACCGGATATATCTTGAAAAAATCACCAATCGCGCCCGGGAACTCATCGCGCGGCTGCCTGAGTTGCGCGGTGAACTCGAAGCTTATCTTCGTTTACAGGCCGATGAATGTAATTTTATAGATAAGGAAATTTCGGGGGCACTCTGGCTTCTGCAAAAGAGATAATTGCATCGGCGCAGGTGAATAACTCTTTTTGCCAGGGTAAGAATTATATTCTTAAAGGTATTTAAACTCATCTGTACCGGATTTAAAATCAGGTGTATGCATCCTTCAAATGTCCGCCTCCCCATGACAGGCAGTTGGCGAACAGCATCGGGGCTGAAGCATTAGTTGCAAACAACCTGAAAAAAATGGATTTTTGTACACTCTAATTAATGGTGGTATAATCAAACCCCCGCTGTGCTGCTTAAAAGACAGACCGGGGTGAGTTTACGAACGATTGGAAACTAAATATGAAGCCGCTCTATAATTTCGGAATTTTGATGATTACTGTTTTATCTTACATAATTGTTCAGGCAGAAATCTACATTGTTCCAAAACCTAAAGAAGTTACCTATGGCAAAGGATCATTTACCATAGACCCATTGGGTATTGAGATAGATTTGGTGTTAAAGCACAAGGAAACAATGCAGATAATGCTGGATCAGCTGCGTGAGGCATTTGTAACAGATCTGAATCTGACTGATAGAAATGCACATATCCGGCTCGGCATACCTGAAGAGGATTCCCTTTTTGCTGATCTGGCAGAAAGCGAAGGTCTCTGGCCGGATGATCGTATCGGTGAAGAAGGATACATTTTATCGGTTAAAAAGGATGGTATCATTCTGCTCGCCAACACACAAAAGGGTTTATTCTATGGGGTGCAAACCATCCGCCAGATCGTCCGCGGATCGGAGGCACCGGGTGTGATACCGGAACTGCTGCTTATTGATTGGCCTGATCTGCGCTATCGCGGAATGATGGATGATATCAGCCGAGGGCCGGTTCCCACTATCGATTATATGAAATATCAGATACGACGGCTCTCTGAAATGAAGGTAAATATGCTGAGTTATTACACCGAACATGTGGTGGCAACGAAAAGTCATGGTGATTTTGCCCCGGCAGGGGGAGCACTCACGATTAACGAGTGGCAGGAGCTTTCGGATTATGCACAGCAATATCATATTGAATTGGTCGGCAACTTTCAGAGCCTTGGCCATTTCGAAAAAATCCTGTCTTATCCGCAATACGCTCCACTCGGAACCACAGACCGGATGTTATCACCGGTGAAACATGAAAGTTACCAACTTCTGAAGGATATCTATGAAGAAATGGTCCCCGTATTCAGTGCGCCTTTTTTTAATGCAAATTGTGATGAAACCTGGGATCTTGGACGTGGAGATACCAAAGAGGCTGTCGACAGCCTGGGTATCGCCAGAGTATATGCTGATCATATAAACCGGCTGGATGCCGAAGTAAAAAAATACGGCAAACGTCTGTGGATCTGGGGTGACATTGTTATGGATCATCCCGAAATATTGGGGATGATTCCTAAAGATGTTTTACTGGGAACCTGGAATTACGGCGCCTCAGAATCCTTTGATCCATTCTTCAAACCGTTCAGAGATTCAGGCTTTGAGTATATGTTCAGCTGTGGCGTGCTCAATTCCGGGCGCATTATGCCGGATTATCGGATGACCCTGGCCAATATCAGAAATTTTTCCCGGGATGGATTACGGAACGGAGCCCTGGGTATGCTCAATACGGTTTGGGATGATGGGGGTACTGCACTATTCAGTCTGGACTGGTATGGTGTTGCGTATGGGGCGGATCAGGCCTGGACAGTCAATCAGGATGATGTTGCCAGCTATAATAAACGGTTCAATCTGGGAGTGCATGGAGACCGCCATAATAAATTGGCGGATGCCATCCAGATGTTGACCAGTCTGACCGACCTGACCCCGACCCAGGAAATGAATGCATCGGTCTTCTGGAAGGCGCTGCTTCCAGAGAGAGGCAAAAATCTCCAGATCAGTCTCGATGCATGGGATAAAGTTCTTGAAATTGTCTGGCTGGCAAGAAAATTCCTGGAGGAGGCAACGGTGGTTGATTATGAGCGGGATCTGCTCTATCTGGGTTTTGTGATCGATCAGTATGAATTCATGGCCACAGCCAGAAACAGCCTGCTGCAATTGTCACAAAGCTACCGTGATGCCTGCACAACACAATATGACCGCAAAGAAGCTCGATCATACCTGATATCCGCCCTGCAGCAGCTGAGCGAATTGCGAGAATTGCTGATCCATTTAAAGGACCGCTATCGGTATCTCTGGCTGCTCGAAAACCGAAGTTATTGGCTGGACCATATACTTTCCGATTATGACAAAAAAAATGCCGACTTTATGGAGGCTGAAGCTTATCTTACAGCCGCCATCGCTGATTTTGACCAGGGACACTATTTGCCGCCGCCTTCGGAAATCCGCCTGGCAATTGATGGATTCTCCGGACAATATTTTCAATTCTGGTTGCTTTGCGGCCCTTTTCCGAATCAATCCTGGGCCGGAAGACCGGTCGACTATCTGGCCCCAATGGGTGGCGAGACCAAAGCCCGGCCGATCCCGGGGATGCAGTTTACCACCCTCGACGGCGAGGAAAAGCGCTGGTTCAAATATGATTCTCCCCTCTATTCAGAAATCGACCTTTCTGCAGTGTTCGAGGAAAATATCAGTGTTCTGACCTATGCCTATTGCCGGATTGAGAGCCCTGATACCCGCAGAGTCAGGGCAACGCTGGGCAGCAATGACGGTATCCAGATATTTCTCAACGGAAAAAAAATCTATGATAAACAAGTAAAACGGAGTCTGATCCCCGATGAAGACGAAATATTTCTCGACCTGCAGCAGGGAAATAATCATCTTCTGTTAAAAATTGATCAGAATAAGGGAGACTGGGGATTTTCATTCCGGCTCCCGGACGTAACGGTACGCCATCACAAACAAAAATATAAAATAATGGAGTAGAATATGAACAGCTTCAGAAATCTGATTCTCATTTATCTGCTGCTTATTATCGGAAACATATATGCCGGGGTTGAGCAGGAAGAGATTCTGAAAGCGATTAAGGAATGTGCTGACTATGCATCGAATACCCTCCTGGATGAGCAGGGTAAATCACGCTGCGATTACAATATGACCGAAGGGCGCTGGTACGATTACGAACCACCCTGGCATACCGGCCAGATCATCTATGCCCTGGTTGCAGCTTATGAGGTGACGGGCAATGAAGCCTATCTGACCGCTGCCCGGAAGGCTGGCGATTGGTGGGTCGGCCTGGAGATCAAGGACCATCCTAAACTGAAGGGCATGCTGAATGCCATTCATGGAGACCACGCCGGTGAAGTCATTGTTTTTGCGACCGTGTCAGATGGTACGGCCGGGCTGTTTCGGCTGTACGAGGTAACCGGTGATAAAAAATATGCGGATGTTCCGACCAAGGCAGGTGAATGGATGCGGCAGCATATGTGGGTGCCGGAACATGGCGTGTTTTATGACAATATAAATCCGGAGTCAGGGGAGGTGATTAAAGAAAACAGCCCATTCTGGCCTGAAAAGAAAAACCAGACCTTGTATGATGTGGCCCGACCTAATAATGAGGGATCGCTTTACAAAGATATATATGAATATACTGAAGATGAAACATATAAGCGGCTGTTTATAGATCTTTGTGAAAGCTTGGTTGAAAAACAGGGACCGGAGGGCTTGTGGATGGATTTTATGCCCAATCATAAAGCTGAAGGTACCTTTCATCCGCGGTTTAATCTCTGGTATGCTGAATCTCTGCTGGAAGGATATGATTTGACCGGTGATAAACGCTATATGGATGCCGCCTTGGAAACCGCCCGTATGTATGCCCGATATCAAAAAAAGGATGGTACGATTTACTATGAAAATCATCTAGACGGATCGTCCAATAAAAGCTCTGTCTGTGGTTCCGCGGTAGCTTTCGCCGGGATTATCTGGCTTAGGCTTTTACAGTATGGGGTCGGGGATGAGTTTAAGCAAAATATTGAAAAATCCACCACCTTTCTGCTGAAAAACCGTTTTGCGGGAGATCATCCCGATCCGAACCTGGCGGGTGCCGTCCTTAATACCCGCACCCGGCATCGGAAGGGTAAAATATGGTTAGTAAACCGGGACGTGGGTACATCGTTTGGTATCCGCTATCTTTGTGACTACTATAATTATTTAATTAAGAGCAAATAATAATCCGGGCGGTTACCAAAGGATTTTTTTGATCTTTCCGGATGCCGGATTTGTCCTGCTCCTATTGGTATATATCAATGCTCAACACTATATATTTTGAGCTGATTGCCAATGCTCGATCATTAATTTTTAGAGATTTCCATTGACAGGACAGGGTGTTATTCTACTTTGTCCCTTTTTTGGCACATCCAGGCGTGATTTGATCGGATAACGGGTATCCGGAGCATCCTGCCGGTAACAAAAACAGTAGTTCCGAACGCCAGAAAGCCATATTGTAAGACCGCCTTCTATTCTATCCCTAAAAATTTGAACAACTCAGTGTCTGTAGGCAAATGAAACACTGCGGGTGTCATCCTGCCTCCGCATAAGAATATGCATATTCCGCGGGCACTTTTTTCATTTTTTCCGTATAATGATAAAGCACGCTGTTCATTTCAGACAACTGTGTGATCACTGTTATTGAAAAAATCTCAGGAAGTATACAATGAAAATCCGACAATCCAGATCATTAGCTGATCAGATAAAGATCACGGAAGCATTACGGGAGAGTGAAGAAAAATATCGCACTATTACTGAAAATATAGCCGTTGGTATCTTTCGGAGCACCCCCGGATCGACCGGAAAATTTATCGAGGTAAACCCTGCCTTTGTAAAGATGCTCGGCTATGAAAAAAAACAGGAATTACTGGATTTGAATGTATGCGATATTTATCAGGAACCGAAAGACCGTCACAAACTGAGCAGTAAGATCAGCAAAAAGGGATTAATCAGAAATGAAGAACAATATCTTCGCAAAAAGAATGGGGAACCTATAATTGTTTCGGAAACAACCATAGCCGTGAAAAATCAGGTTGGGCGGATCATTTATTTTGACGGTATTATCGAGGATATTACTGCCCGTAAAAAGGTGGAAGAAGAATTCCTGGTCCAGAAAACGTATATGGAGGAACTGTTCAACAGTGCCCCTGAAGCCATTGTCCTGCATGACGAATGGGATCTTATCGTCAATGTCAATCATGAATTTACCCGCATGTTCGGATATGCACGGGAAGAAGCGATAGGGAAGCCGATCAACAGCCTGCTAGCGCCTGCGGATCTGATGGATGAAGCCGAAGGATTTTCACAGAAAGTAATCCATGGCGAGCGGGTGGCCAGCGATTCCAAAAGAAAACGGAAAGATGGCACACTGATTGATGTTTCGATTCTCGGCGCCCCCATATTTCACGGTACCGAGCAGATCGGGGTTTATGCAATATACCGGGATATTACGGCTCGTAAGAAAGCCGAAGAGGCAGTGCTGGTCCAGAAAACCTATCTGGAAAGATTATTCAACAGCGCACCGGAGGCGATCGTTCTCCATGATAATGACGATCGTATCGCCAATGTAAATGCTGAATTCACCAGACTGTTCGGATATCAGGCCGATGAGGTGATCGGAAAACCGATCAATGACATTCTGGCAAACGATGAACTCAGGAAGGAGGCTGAGCAGGTATCCCAGATGGTCCTCAGCGGCCAGGTGGTTGAACTCGAAACCCGGCGCAAACATAAAAGCGGTAAACTGATCGATGTGTCCATCCTTGGCGCTCCCATCATCCACGACGGTAAGCAGATCGGTGATTATGCAATTTACCGGGACATCACCGAACGAAAAAAAGCGGAAAATGAAATCAGGATTCAGAAGGCTTACCTCGAAAGATTGTTTAACAGCGCACCCGAAGCAGTCGTCCTGCATGATAATGATGATAAAGTACTGGATATAAATGCGGAATTTACCAGGTTGTTCGGGTACACCCGGGAGGAAGCGATCGGGCGGCCGATCAATGAACTGGTGGCACCCGATCACCTGCAGGAGGAAGCTGCCAAATTCTCGGCCACCGTGGTTCATGGTGACCGCCTGGAAGCTGAATCAAAACGAAGAACGAAAAACGGCAGTTTAATCGATGTATCTATCATGGGTGCGCCGATTATGCATGAAGAAAAACAGATGGGTGTATATGCAATATATCGTGATATAACTGAGCGTAAGAAAGCCCAGGAGGAAAGTATCCGTCTGGCAGAGGAACAGCGCATGGCCCGGGAAATTCAGTTGAATTTTTTGCCGAAGGCGCATCCGAAAATTCCCGGCTACAGTGTGGCCGGGAAAAGTATCCCGGCCATGAATGTCGGCGGTGATTATTATGATTTTATCTGGCTGGACGGGCAACGGCTGGCAATCATTCTGGGTGATGTCAGCGGCAACGGTATTGCCGCATCTTTGGTCATGGCAAATCTGCAGGCTACCATAAGAAGTCTTTCGGCTGTTGAATCGGATCCGGCTCTCTGTCTTCAAAGGGCGAATAAACTGCTTTTTGCCAGTACCGATGCCCGGATGTTCATATCGCTGTTCTACGGCATCCTCAACTTCAAATCCCACAACCTGATTTATGCAAACGCCGGCCAGGATCTCCCGGTCCATTTTTCACAGGGAAAAATTACTTTGTTCAATGAGCGCGGTATTGCACTGGGCATGATACCGGAAACCAGCTATCAGGCAGCTGAAATTCAGCTTACGCGCGGCGACCGGATACTGATCTATAGTGACGGGGTTTGTGAAGCCATGAATGCAAAGAAAGAAGAATTCGGCGATGAACGCTTAAAAGAAGTCGTTCAGGATGATATAAACAGCCGGCCCAGCCAACTGATCGATAAAATTCTGGCCTCCGTAAACAATCATTTTGATGGTGTCGCTCAGAACGATGATATGACGCTGGTCATGATACAGCGTAATCAATAATTTACTTTCTGTGTCAGGTATATGCGATAAAGGGGTTGCAAGGCAATATTTTTCACCGTAATGCGGTAAAATTTTGCATGAATGGCGGAGGAATCGTTAAAAATAGTTAAAAAAAATAATAAAAAGCTAGTTTTTTATCCGATGGCAAAGAATTTGTAGCAATACATACCAGACCATTTTTTGGGGACGCCTGCAGCATACAAATTGATACCGCCGTATTCAAAAGAAATCATCAAATTTGGAGGAAATGAGAATGCGCAATGTATATCCCGGCGGTTTTTTTATTGCATTTATGTTCTTTATTGGCTGCAGCGGTATTTTAGGACCTGCTGGTAATACTTACAACTACAGGGCATACGATCAATCTAACAAGTTGGTGGTTATCGGTGATCTGGTTTTTCACCAACTTGATACGGTTCATGTAAAGGGCTCCTGGCATATGCTTAATGTTAACGGAGCGGAGATGACCGGGATTTCGGAGGCCTTTGGGAAGTTTGAAGGGCAGCTGGAGGCGGATTCGTTATATATTGATCTTAATCCGCAATGGCGCGATAATAATGTTATCCTGCTTGGGCAATTTAAAAAGGGAATCTACCAGGGTAAATGGCAACACATCGGTTTGCCGGGCGTAATGAGCGAAGGAAGGTTCGAGGCAACAATCGATTGACCACCGAGTGTTGGTTTCATCTCACAAAATTATTTAAAATCATGAAGGCATACATGCATCTTGGCAGCTATACCGTTGGGCTGATTGTTCTATGTTTTGCCGCCGGAATGATATTTATTTCTTGTTCGAAGGAAGAATCGCCGGTGGCAGTAACACCCGATATTCCGACTTCCGATGAACTCAGAGAAATGGTCGGCTATACGATTATCGATCCTGATACGGTGATGGTTTTTGCCAATGAAACAGTATCGATGGGCCAACGGTATTTTCAATATCTTGTGCACGAAGCACAAGACAGTTACGATACTTTGGAAATTAACTATGTCGGAAGCAGTGGCGCCTACTTTATGGATTTTAATATCACCATCCCTGCTTATGATTCCGAATATATACTCCAGCTGGATTTTCTTCAGCCTGACATGAAATCTGTTCCGGTAACGATCTCGATTCCCATGTACAAATATCCGGTCACTGAATCCGAAATACTGATCTCGGGAGACGCTCTGGTAGACTGCCCGAATATTATGAGTCCCGATTTCCAGGGTTTTGATTTTTTGGCCGGAGATCTGGTATTCCACCCCAGAGGTCCGGAAGGCTTTTACCGGATTAATCCGAACAGCCTTGCATGTGAAATGATCCATGAGGTTATCCCGTCCGGGGATTTTCTGGTTGCCGAGGCCCCTTATCTCTATATCGATCTCGATCACCGTGAGATTGAAAAGTACGACCTCAGAAACGATTCTGTCATCATAAAATTCGGCAGTCAGATCATACCTGAACCAATCGTCGGTATGGATATATACCGGGATACGGTTTATGTGATAAGCGATTCATGGGATGCACAATCCGGATCGACGTATTATCTATCATTGTTTACCAGCGATGGCGAATGGATTCAGACTGAACCGTTCATATACCCGGTTTATTCTTTCAGTATTTGGGAAAGTTATCTTTATGCCCTCGGAATTGATCCATCAACCTATTTACCTGAAAAAGTAATCAGGTATCATATTCACAGCGGTGAAATAAAGATGACAAACACCCTGGATATTCGAAACTGGTTCACCATTCAGATTGAAGACGACCTGTTCTACTATGTTGAATACCGGAAGAATATCATTTGCTTCTTCCCGCTGAGTGAATTGGAATTTAATTGAACTATGTTCTCTGACTAAAGAATATCCAATCTGACCGGCTATCTTCAATGACCTTGCGGAATGCCTTTCTCATGACGCTTTCAGCCGGGTCGGTCCTCACCACTTGCATGCTGTATGGGCCTCCCCATAGCCAGATGCTGGAATGAATGATGAATGACATTTTTAACAGAAAGATACATTTTTACGAAGTATCCATGATATACATCAAATCCGAATTTATATGAGGCAAGGGGCATGCACATCCGTTTCGTCGTTATTATCCCCCTGTTCCTGTGGACATGTAATGTGTTGAATGATAATTGTCCGGGTAATAACGTGCCGCCGGATAATCGGGATCAGGTAACCATCAGGCAGGGGGTATGGGGCAACGTCTGGTTCTGGGAGGGGAATTTCCAACCAGTCTGCCCTACCGGTAAAATTACACCGGTTATCCGTGAGATCTATATTCATAAAGGTACACCACATGATTCGGTTGAATTCGACGGCTTTAACATTTCCCGCATCAAAACCGAATTGATCACGGTGGTCAGCTCAAACGCTTCAGGATTCTATCAGGCCGAACTGGATACTGGTGCTTATAGTCTGTTCATCAAGGAAGATTCAGTGTTCTATTTTGACGGGGCCGATAATACTTATTTGGTGCCGGCGTATGTGCAGCCTGGTAAAATAACCAAGAGGCAACTGGATATCATCTACAATGCCGCTTTTTAAAATTCCCCACACACAGGGATTATATCAAAGTAATATTTTTTACTTTTCCTCGGGCAGTTACGGGATAGAATGACAGAAGCAATCTGCTTAATCCTGTAAAAAATTATAGTACTTTGATCACGAGATTTCAGTTAATTGCAAAGTTTGTACATGTATATTCGGAAAATGCAACTACCAAAAATATTTAAGACTCCCTGGCCGATTCTCATCATGAGCATCCTATCGCTATTTATGCTCATCAGGTATGTCAGAATTTTTACCCTCGCCAAAGATCCCGCTTCCTATATTATAATTTTGATGATATGGTCGGTACTAACCATAATCGGAATCGTCGCATTTATATGTCAGGTCCTTCCGAAAAATAAAACCCGGACATCCCGCACAGAATAAATCGGTGCGCTTTCGTATCTTTGCCTGCGGGATTGTGCATAACCGGATACTGGTATATCGGGAACCGTCTGGATTAATACTCTGGAATTTGGGATGTATTATTGGTTTCAATCAAGGTTTTAACGATTCTCACGGATCTTTGACCGGTCCGATAAACGATTCTGTCTGATTTATCCCTGACTGATGATTTCGGTAAGTTTCCCGGCGTAAGCCGCACTCTCCGGATCATCTGTCAGAAATTCGATCTGCCTTGGAAACCTGACTCCCAGTCCCAGATCAACCGCGCGTGAAATCTGCTCCTGTTCGAATAATTTGCCGGTGTTCTGTGTTGAACCCTGTTCTCTGAGTATTGCCAGACCGACAACGTCGATGGCAATCCGGTCAGTACCCGCTAAAATCACTTCCGGTGAGCGCTCGACACCCCTGGACGGGCCGCCGGAGATGAACGCCTTGACACCATCCAGAATAATCAGATCGGGTTTATAAGCCAGGTTGATCTCCGCAATCATTGACCGTATCCGGGCCGATTGATGCATCTCGGACATATGCAGGGAAGGAAGAAGGCCGACAGACAATTTAAGCGACATGGTAAAGCCACCGCCCGAACTATGTGTTTTCAGACAACAGGTGCACACCAGATAATCAGCTGTGCTGACAATATCCGGGAAACGGAATCCATTTTGCCAGTGCAGAGAAGATCTGGTATACGTCGTTGTTGCAGCCGTATTGAGATTGACGATCTCAAAACCCATATCGGCTGCCATAATGTCGATGCCTTTCTGGCGAATGACTTCGTCGAACGGTTGATAACTTCGTTCGGCCAATGTAATTTCGGAGGCACCGTGTCCCTGCAGTTCGGTTACGATCTGGCGCAGGGTATCGTTATGAGTGGATGCAGGCGGGGGATCGGCGGTGTTGAAATTTGGCTTCAGGACCACTTTTTTCCCGGTCAGGTCCGGTATGCCCAGGAGTTCACTCACTGCACGTACACCAGCCTCCCGGTCGGCCGTCTTTTTTAAAGCGATTGTCGTCGTGTTGGAAGTATCGGGTGTATACCCACTCGGGCCGGTGGAATCTTTTGAACAACCATAGGTAAGGGCAAACGTACCCGCCGGTAATAATCCCAAAAAATGCCTCCTGCCTATTTTTCTTGTCATAGCGTATGTTTCTCCTGCCGGTTTTTGTTAATATATATCAGAAATTGAATAAATACATTTTTTTTGACAGATAGCCGCAGAAAAAAACAACTATTCTCATTTGATCCCGCCGGTCAACCGGTTAAGTATCGGAGCGAAAAGCAGAAAAACCAGACCAGAACCCAGCGCCACATATGCCACATTGCCGAACAACTCCGGCAGCGGCAAAGATTCAAATTGACCGGCAATCAGACCGGCAATCAGATTACCCAATGCAGATCCCATGAACCAGGTGCCCATCATCTGGCCGACGAGCGGTTTCGGTGACAACTTGGTAACGCTGCTTAAACCGACAGGGCTCAAACAGAGTTCCCCGAAAGTATGCAGCAAATAGGTGGTGATCAGCCACATGGGGCTTACACCCGGATTCCCGGAAACTGCGAAGGTCGATCCCCACATCAGCACCAGAAATCCGGCACCGAGCAGCAGCAGGCCCAATCCGAATTTTGCCGGAATTGATGGATTGCGGTTGCCCAACCATACCCAGAGTGAACCAAAGACCGGTGCGAAAATTATGATGAATATCGGACCGATCGTCTGCAGCCAGCTGGCCGGGGCCTCGAATCCGAATATTACCCGATCGGTCAGCCGTTCTGCAAAAAGGTTCATTGATGATCCTGCCTGTTCGAAACCGGACCAGAAAAGAGCGGCTCCGATAAATAAAAAGAAAATGACGATCACCCGTTTTTTATCGACCGTTTCGAGGTGCTGGAATAGCAGAACGTACAGGAAATATAAAATCGCCAGCACCAGGATAACCACTCCTGTGGCTGCCGCCATTCCCTGGAGAGTCATGATGAGGATGGCGCTCACGTGCAAAACGGTGAGTAACAGGGCGATCATTATCAGCGTACCCAGGCCATATAACAGGCTGCGCTTTGCCCGGTCTTTTTGTTCATTAGAAATTTCCTTTAAAAGCCCCGCATCCCCAAAGTATTTCTGGTTGAATTTATACTGGATCAATCCGAAGATCATAAACACCCCGGCAGCCAGAAAGCCCAGATGCCAGTTGATGCCTTCGCCCAGGAATCCACAGACCAGAGGCCCGAATAGCGCCCCAACGTTGATACCCATATAAAAGATCGAAAAGCCGGCATCTCTTTTAGGACCTTTTTCGGGATATAAATCCCCTACAATTGCACTGACATTCGGCTTGAGCAGGCCGGTACCGGATACAATACAAAGCAAACCGGCAGGGAAAAATATTTCCCGCCATATGGGCACGGCAAGACTCAAGTTTCCGGCCGCGATCAGTATGCCGCCATAAAATACAGCCTGTCTTTGTCCCAGTATGCGATCAGCGATCCAACCGCCGGGAAGCGCGAGCAGATATACCAGCGCCGTGTAGAGGCCGTAGATAGCTGCAGCGGTTCCGTCGCTAAAGCCAAAACCGCCTTCCTGCATCCCTGCAACCATATAAAGAATCAGAATACCGCGCATTCCGTAGTAACTGAATCTCTCCCACATCTCGGTAAAGAAAAGAACCATCAATCCCCGGGGGTGTTCCTTAAACATATCGACTCCCTCATTGTGCCGTTAAAATAACCAGTATTTTTAAATAACTTGTGAATCAGTGATCAAAGATACCAGATAAATCCCAAATTACAAATCACAATTCTCCCGAAACAAAATAACGTCATGCGGCCTGCTGTGCGGGATATATATAGGATCTGTACATCGCTTTTTCAGATCTGACGCCTTCTACGGTTTAGAGAGGGATATCGGAATATTTCCGATATTTGAAATTTTTTAATTGCTCCAGTTGTTTTTAAATTAAAACATTTCTTCTACAGTAAATAAGGGGGTATGATTATGTCATTTCCAGGCTTTTCCAAAGACACCATCAGGTTTTTTAAAATGCTGAAAGACAATAACGCCAAAGCGTGGTTCGAGCAAAACCGGAATCTCTATGATAATCATGTACTTCCGGAGGCTCAAAAGTTTGTCGTGGCAATGGGCGCGCAGCTGTCAAAGATATCTGATGAGATCAACGCCGATCCCAGGATCGATAAGTCAATTTTCCGGTTATACCGTGATGTCCGTTTCAGTAAAGATAAACAGCCCTACAAAACACATCTGGCGTTACTTTTCTGGGAAGGTTCCTTCAAAAAACTTGAAACCCCGTCATTCTATTTTCATCTGGAACCTGATAACCTGATGCTGGCATCAGGTATGTATATTTTTCCGAAGGACCTCATTCAGGTCTACCGTGATGCAGTTGTGGATGATATACAAGGCCGATCCCTGGAGAAAGCCATACAACAGGTTCAAAAAAAAGGAAACTATCAACTGGGGTGGGAAAAATACAAAACCGTTCCCCGGGGATATGATGCCGGTCATGCACGGAGCCATCTGCTGAAGATGGGTGGCATTGGCTTCTCGATCGAAATGCCGGTTCCGGCGGAAATATTTTCACCGGATGCTGTCGAATTTGCTTACCGGCACTTTGAAAATATGTCACCTGTATATCTGTGGCTGAAGCAAATGATGCAGGGTGCCCGATAATTTTTGTACTCAATGCTCTGTTATTAGCCGTTTAAAATGTTTACGGATCTATCTTTTGACATGACGGTATTATTTTTGGTTAACTCCCTAAAATTAAGAATGGTCGGAATAAACTATAAGTCAATTCTTTTCTCAGAGTCATCCCGGTAAGGCAGAAACTGGCCGCTGTTACATCGGAATTCCGCAAGAAGATAAATGCTGCAATCACATTATGGGATCGGATTTGTACCCAATTTTTTTTAGTATAAAAATGTTGGGTACGAACAAGGCCATTTAGATAAAAGACAGATTTGTCAGATTAAAATCAGATATTGCTTAAAATCATTCTAGATTGATATCACCTCTCTCAGCGCATCCCAGGAGACTGTTCACCGGGAGAATCGGACAGCTATGTACACTCAGAGGTTAGGTTCTTATCAGGTTTTCACGGTACGATGATTTTTATTTGTAGATCATAAAAAATTGACGGAAATTCATAATATCTATTCATTTAATGTAAAGGTATTGGAGATACAGCATGAAATGCCCCCAATGTCAAAAGGATTATCCCTCAAGATATTATTTTGTTAACGATGCCATTTGCCTGGAATGTTTTGAAAAGATGCCTGATGATCGAAAAGATGAGCTGGTTAAAGAAATCGAGAGCATGAGCATTGAATCCGCAGCAGAGCGCACCATTCACGGAAAAGCTCTACACTGCCCGGTATGCGGACATAAAAAATTCTGGAAACGCGCCACCCTGATGAATACACCGGGCATGACATTCTGGGGGTTGGATTGGGCCAATAAGCAGGCGGAAAATTTGATATGTAACAGCTGTGGTTATATATTCTGGTTTATGCACGAATAATTTTGATGCCGAAGCAGGGGCGAACATAACAATCTGTTCCGAAATAAAAGTAGTCTATTTAAATATTGTCAGGTGATTCAGGGTTGCCACATCCTATTATTTGAAAATGGCGGTCTGGTAACTTTTCCACAGACGGAGGAAAATATGGGAGAATTATTTGGGGGTATGTTTGGCATTTTGTTGTTCATACTGGCAATCGTCCTGGGCGTATTATGGGTGATGATACCCTTCCTTATTTACGGTATCCGTAACCGGCTCGACCGGATGATCCGGATTATGGAAATCATGCAGAATACTCTAAATTCAACCAAATCCGTCCCAACAACGGACCAACGGGTAAAAGATGAAACATCACAGACTCAGATTATCGAGAAATCGCGTTGAATACAGGCCTTTGCATGATGCTGCCGATTATAATCAGTGAATGCAATGACCGGTAATAAAAAGGGCAGGATATTTCCCAAGTGATTAGAAAGGCATAGATCTTTCAGGGTGGTCATTTATTTGCATATATTCTATATTCATGATAAATTCATATCTTTTAAAATCATATCTTATACAAATAATCAGTATTTAAAATAATAAGGAGGAGATGTGAACCTGTATAAGACTTTGGTATTTGTAATTGGTTTGACCATGCTGATTTTGGTAACCGGCTGTAAAAAGGAAGAAAAAGCAGAAACCAAAACCGAGGAACTGGAAAAACCAAGCCGGGTCATTGATGTTACCGAAGTGACCTCGTTGATGACCGTGAAAGAGATCAATCTGCCGGAGCGGCTTTTTACACTGACTTATGATGGCGAAAATGAAATAGTTCTGCAGGCAGCCGAAGATCTGACCGGCCTGGAGAAAATTCAGATCGGAGATCAGGTGGAAGTGACCTATCTGAAATCACTGGCCTTTTATGTTACACCGTTTGATAGCTCCAGAGCGCCGGTGACCAAGACCACACAAGTTCAGGTCGATTCCAAAGGCGAGAAACCCAAAAAATATATGGCCGATGTGGTTGAAAAAGTATCCACGGTCGAAGCAATCGATGTGGAAAACAGACAAGCCACCCTGAAGGATCATGAAGGAAACATTGAAACAGTAGATGTCTCTCCTGAAGTGCAAAATCTCGAAAATGTCAATGTAGGGGATCAGGTGGTCTTCCAATATACTGAAGCAATCGCGGTGGATATAAAAAAGGTTGAACAATAATATCAAAGCAGAGTCTTGACTTAAGTCGGGCATTCCTCGGAGTGCCCGACTTTTTTTTGCTCCGGAATATTTATCATGATCATTTTACCATCCGAAACAGCCGGGCAGCCAGACCTGCACGGAAGGCAATATTATATATAAGTTTAAATGGCTTCTTTTAGAGAAATTTTCAGATTGTATGCTTAGGGATCAATTGTATAATAAATAGGCTGTGCTGATCTTTCTCCTCATACTGTTTTGACTTTGACTTTACCATTAAAGTTAATTTAAGATAACAAAAGGTAAGAATTAAAGTAGGGGCTTTGGTTCTGCTCATTTACAGCTGATTATTTAAACGGGATTCAGATTTCAAATTCAAGCGCAGGAAAAAACGAATGAAAAAATTACGCTGGGGAGTGCTAAGTACCGCAAAGATCGGCCGGATTAAAGTGATTCCGGCCATGCAGCGAAGTAAGTACTGCGAGATTACGGCGATTGCCTCACGTGAGCCGGAGAAGGCCGAAATTACTGCCAGAGAGTTAAATATTCCGAAGGCATACGGGGGATACGAAACATTACTGGCGGATCCGGAAATCGATGCCGTTTATATTCCGCTCCCGAATCACCTGCATGTGCCCTGGTCGATCAAAGCGCTGGAAGCGGGGAAACATGTATTATGTGAAAAACCGATCGGACTGACAGCGGCTGAAGCAGCTGCATTAATAAAAGAATCACAGAAATATCCCCACCTGAAAATAATGGAAGCTTTTATGTACCGGCATCATCCCCAATGGGTTCAAGCAGTGCAAATGGTCCGGCAGGGGAAGATCGGAGAATTGCGTGCGATTAATTCCACTTTTTCTTATTACAATCTGGATGCTGCAAATATCCGCAATCAGGCGGACATAGGCGGCGGTGGTCTGATGGATATCGGCTGTTACTGTATTTCTCTGTCGCGACTGCTCTTTGGCAAGCTGCCGGAACGTTTAACAGGTTTTGTGGAATATGACGATCATTTTAACACCGACCGTCTGGCGTCGGGAATTCTCGATTTTGGACAGGGAATTGCCACTTTTACCTGTTCCACCCAACTCTCCCCATACCAGCGGGTGAACATTTTTGGAACGAAGGGCAAGATCGAAATTGAAATTCCGTTCAATGCGCCGCCGGACCACCTGTGCAGGATATGGTTTGAACATGCCGGCAAAACAGATGAGATTCGGTTTGAGATCTGTGATCAGTATACGATTCAGGGAGATCTGTTCGCATTAGCGGTGATCAACGATACAGACGTTCCGACCCCTTTGGGGGATGCACTCGAAAATATGCTGGTAATCGAGGCGATCATTAAGAGTTCTAAAACAAAACGCGGGATTCAATTATAAACAATCTGTTACCCGAAACCGGATCAGCGATACCAAAAAATTCAAAAACTGCTTCAAATCAGCTCCAGATAAGGGAATGGACAGCTTGTCTCTTTTTTTCAGAACGATCTGGTTTTTGAAAAAAAAATCTTAGAAAAATACTAAAATATGTGTATTTTCCCGGATCATTGATGAAACTCGTAGTTACATTAGATGAACGACCGGCCTATACTGGATTAATTACCCGCAAACACGAACAGGCGACGTCTGTGTAATCCCGGTCATATACTTTTTTGCTTAAAATACCAATAACTATTTGTCAAAGGGAGTCTGCAATGGTAAAACGGTATGTTTGGTATTCGTTATTTATTTGCATTTTTTATTCTCTGCGTATTACCCCATTGTCTGCACAGAAGACCGACATCAGGTTCGATGGACAGCAGGCATTCAACACTATTTCTTATCTGGCGTCCGATGAATTTATGGGCCGCAGAACGAACACACCTGAACTTTCCAGACTTCAGAATTGGATCGTCAATCAGTATCGGGAATGGGGATTGGAAGCAGCCGGAGAGGACGGGAACTATTTTCAGACGGTACCAATACCACGAAAATATGCCAATACCTATGGTATTCCGAAGTTAATCATTGATGACCGTGAATTTTATTCCCGGTATGACGATTTTGAAATTGATATTCGTTCATCAGCCGACGTAGCGGTATCCTCTGATTTGTGCTTCGTCGGGTATGGGATATCTGCCCCCGAGAAGGGGTTTGATGAATATGCCGGGCTCGACGTGCGCGGGAAAATCGTATTTGTCCTCAAGGGAAATCCTGATGCGTTTATCCCACCCCGTCCGCGGTTGATGGATTATGATGAAGAAGAAGATGATGATGAACCAGGTACGGCGGATTCACTTGCGAACTGGGATATTGAATCAACCGATAGTACAAAAATGATGACTGCATATGAAAAGGGTGCCGCTGCTATTATATTCTACGATCCTGATTACACCCCGAATCCGTTCCGCCGATTCAGGCAAACGGTTGAGAAATCTCCCTTTGAAAAAGACTTTATTGTTGTTGAAAATGTATCTGAGCAGGTTTTTCACTGGATATTCTGGCGGGATCCGCAGATGACAGATCAGGGATTCCGCACCTGGTTTAATGATGTCCGCAAAGATATCAAGTATAAGCGTTCCAGATCATTCAACACCACCTTTGAGGCTGAACTTGCCGGTTTTGAGTCGGTATTGCTCAGAGGTGAAGAATTCGGTGCGGATAAAGGACGCAATATCATCGCCAAAATCACCGGTACGGATCCTGAGTTAAAAAATCAGTATGTGATCATCGGTGCCCATTTGGATCATATAGGTGTAGTCAACGGGCAGATCTATAACGGTGCAGAGGATAACGCCTCAGGCAGTGCGGTGGTCATCGAGCTGGCCCGGCTGATGAAGCAATCGGGAATCCGGACAAAGCGAACCGTGATGTTTTGTCTCTGGACGGGTGAGGAACTGGGTTTGTTTGGTTCCAAACACTGGGTGGAAAATTCAACCGATAGTGTGATGATGGATCGCGTTGCTGCCTATTTTAATCTGGACATGGTCGGTATCGGAGATGTGATCAGTGCTCCGGGTGCACTGAACTTCCCGGTCATCTGGGAGGTGATCAAGCGTGATCAGGGTGAAGATATCCTTTCTGTTGTAAAACCCGATACCGGCGAACTGGGTGGCAGCGATCAGACACCGTTTATGGAATTGGGTATCGAGGCTCTGGCCCTGATGACCGAAAGCAAAGGAGGGCATCCGGATTATCATGACACCGGGGATGACAGTGAAAAAATGAATCCCGCGATTCTACAGAAAACAGGCCAGTTTGTGCTGCAGGGAGTGATCAATGTCGCCAATGAGACACAGGTGGATCTATTTATTCCTGACCGCGAGCTCATCTTCGCCGGACTGTACTGGCCGATTACGGTAATTAACCCGGCACTGAAGGTCAAAGACAGCTGGACCTGGCTCGAGGCAGCGACTTCTGATGATCTGGCAAAACTGATCACAGATGTGGTGCGCGATCTGAAAGATGACCGACGTTCAGATATCGGACGCTTAATGCGCCGCCGTTTTGGCGGAACTCCCAGAAACAGAGGCGTACAAGATCCCGCTGTTTTTAATCATGATCTTGCATTGGTAAAGATTGCAAAAGAGGCGCTTAATTTTGGACGGATTGATATAACCGGTGATGATGGTGCCTGGTTCGACAGAGGGATCACTGAAAAAGGTACGGAGGTAATGGGACTCATAACGAAGAACCAGATCTGCCTGCATCTGATCAAGCCTGAAGTTGAAACACTTTCGGCGGTACTTGATAAGACGCGCAAACCCTTACTAATCTCTGGATTTCAGGCATTTGATGACAGCATGCTCGCGCTGATCAAAAAGAAGGAAATACTTATCGCCGTGGATTTTGATCCGGCAAATGTTGATGGGTGTCTGGATCAATTGGAAACCTGTCGTACCAGACTGGATACGACCGCAAATCTCGTTCTAAATGTGGTTTCTTCGGAAGGATTAATCGAGGCAAAGCAGGAATTGTACCGAAAACTCATCGCAAAAGGCTGGTCGAAGGATGAAATTTATGCCATGGGTGGTGAAGGAAAAAGCTGGCGGAGCAACGGGAACTTTGATGTCTTACCCGGCGGCAGATCCCGTTTTTCCGGCAGATAATAAAGGCACCCGGCAGAAATTGTTAAATTGTATAAAACGTTCAATACTGTATTCCAATTCTTAATTGTCTTGTTTTAACTATGTGTTTATATAATTGACATATAAATAACAAACCTGATATGTCATCTTGTAACGATCTTCCTTGTTGCCGAGTCAGAGTTTAGAACCAGGAAGATCCTTCCAGTCCGAAGGACTCCTTTGGAGGATGACAACTAAAGGCCATAATATTAACTATTAATGTGTAAACACCAAGTATAGACAATACATTTAAATATATGGAGGAAAAAGGTATGAGGAAATTTCTTACAATTTCAATGAGTATGTTTTTAGGTGTTATGCTCTTTCACGGTCTTAACCAGAATCTGCAGGCCAATGTTTTCGCCAGCCGGCTGCAGATTCTGAATCCGGACACTACGGAATTCGACGGCGATTTCAGTGACGGAAGCGGGGCCATTTTCACTTTCATCCTGAATGATACCGCCAGTGCCGTTACGCTTGAAATTATCGATGCAGAATCCGGTTCATCGGCGCACCAGATAGCAGCCGGAGCGATGAGCCGCGGCCCAAATCAGGTGAGTTGGGATGGTACCGGCGGCGAAACGGGGAAGAAATATGTCTTTAAAATTACAGCCAGTCAGCCAAACCGATCCACCTCAGAGTGGTCGATGTTTTACGATTCAGGCGGGGTGGATATCTATACCCGCGGTGTCGCCATATATAACGATCAGACAGATCCAAATTTCGGGTTGATCTATGCTTCCAATGACGGCGGACCTCTGCGAACCGGTATCACCATCTACGATCCCGATGGATCCAGACATGATCCTTTTCTCGTGGCGGCTGATCTGGAAGATGGCGGGACGTTTGACTACGGTACGGATGCGCCGCTATTTGCCATTCTGGACAAACAGGGACGGCTTTATGTATCGCTGAAAGATCTGGGTAAAATAGCCAGGATAAACCGCGATTACTCCGTTGATGTAATTGTCGAAGGTTTAACCTTACCCAAAGGGCTCTACGTGGAAGGTGAAGGCGAAGAGTTTACGATCTATGTGGCGGCGGACAACCAGGTCCTGCGGGCGAAGATCGGAACCGCCGATACATTTCCGGCGGGATCCATGGAAGTCATCGCAGAATTTACCGACTTTTTCCCCCAGCAGATCATATTGGATGATGATGGTGCGTTATATGTCACATTGAGAGCGAGTAATGACCTGGGATCTGACGGCAAGGGAATCCGTAAATATGATATTTCGGGGACTTTACCGGTTAATGACGATCCTGCCGCATGGTACTTATATGAAGGCGATACGTTTATGGCAAACGATCTGCTTCTGGATCATGGAACTGATCTGAACAGTTCCGCGGATGACATTCTCTATTTTTGCACCCGCGCCGACGCGAATAATGATCAGGATGGTATCTGGCAGGTCGATGATATCAACGCTACTTTTCCGACAATCATCCGGATAATTACGGAGGACAAATTATATGGTGGGGACGAAAACATTAACGCCCGGGCAACGATGGATTTTGACGCCGCCGGAAATATCGTTCTGATGGAAAACGCCAATGAACATATCTTCTTCATTTCACCGCCTGGAGAAGGGGAAACAAATAGTTACACTACGACCAGCCCGGACACATTTACGGTTGATGTCTCCTCCGCGCTCGAGATTATCAGTGCTCAGATTCCGAACGAATACAAACTCGGGGCGAACTACCCGAATCCGTTCAATCCCTCGACCATGATCACTTTTAATCTTCCGAAAAGTGAATATGTGATACTCGCAGTATTCAATGCACTGGGGCAGAAGGTACAGACACTGGTCAGTAAAAATCTGGGTCCGGGAGCCTATCAGGTGGCGTTTGACGGACGAAGATTAAGTTCCGGCACATATTTTTATCACCTGCAGGCAGGCAGTTTCAGCGATGTGCGGAAAATGGTGCTGGCGAAATAATTGCCTATCATTTCAAAGAAAAAAAAATTGACAGGATTACAGAATAAGCGGGATATAATTTTTATTGCTAAACAACTGGAAGCACATATATTAAAAACAGAAACAGGACTTTGTTAAAACCTATTTCTGTTTAATCCTGTTATCTGGTCAACTCATATCAGATATATTATGACATTAGTAAGGCTCCTTCATACGGGAGCCTTTATAATTTCATTCCTGAAAGAGTTCCCTGCTAACTGATATTACCACCAGAATGTATATGCTATTCACCCTGATAGTCAGCGGCTGATCGCAGACCTTGCCGGTAATTGACAAATGAATTCACGATCAGGGCGATCAAGAAAAAAAATGAGCACAGTAAGATGGCGTTTTGCAGACCGAAAGCCTTCTGGATAAATCCGAGCGATAAAATTCCGAAAATTGCAGCTGTCTTTCCCGATAAGCCCCAGAAACCAAAGAACTCGGCGGATTTTGATTCAGGCGAGAATAAACCGACGATAGCCCGGCTGGCCGATTGGGTGGCGCCCAGACCAGCGCCTGCCAGACACCCGACAATCAGAAAAAATGTCTGATTTTCCAAACCAAGGTTAAACAGGTTGTTCAGAAAAATCGTTAAATCATTGGTTGCCCAGATCAATGTAACCGTTATAACCCATAAAAGTAATGTGATATTGAAGGTTATTTTGGCACCGATCCTGTCCTGAATAAACCCAAACAACACAGCTCCACCAGCGGCGGTAAATTGGGTTATGACAAACATCAGGGTGCGGGAAGTGTCGTCCCACCGGATCACCTGATTTCCGTAGATAAATGCAAAACTGATCACAATTGACAGGCCTGCCATTGCGAAAAATAAAGCGATCAGAAAAATCATCAGTTCCCGGAACGTCTCCATTTCCCTGAAGGTACGAATCAATCTTTGAAATCCGATGCCGATCAGATATCGACCTTTTGGCAGTGACTTCGCCTGCCCCCGTTCTTTAACGAATAAAAAAGTAGGGATGGCGGCAACCATAAAAAAGACGGCGGTTACCGGTCCGACATATTGCAGATTTGAAAAATTATCGATCTGGATCGGTCCTAGCAGGGTGACCAGGATGGTTGACAGAAGACCGCCAAAATACCCCAGCCCCCATGCATAGCCGGATATTTTACCCATATCTTCCGGCGGACCGAGCTCGGGTAAAAAACTGGATACAAAGGATTCACCGGCGGCAAAACCAAAATTGGATATAATAATTAAGATCATACCGAGAATGTAATAGCCGGGTCTGACGAAAAATAAGGATGCAGTGGCGACAACAGTCAGGAGATAGCTTAAAAAAAGATATTTCTTTTTGGAAGCGGTAAAATCGATAACGGCACCGAAGACGGGTGCGGTCAGGACAACGATACCATAGCTGATCGACAGGGCGATACTCCACCATAAATTTCCGGTACCATAGGTTCCATCCGCATCTTTACCCACAATTATCTCAGGGAACATGACCGCATAGATCACGGTAATGATCACCGTTGTATAGGAGGAATTGGCGAAATCGAACATCGCCCAGCCGAATAATTCCTTCTTTGTCGCCCGTTTGCGTTCTGACATTAATATTCTCCGGTAAGGCAGAAATATCTGATATATTATTGAAAGAATAAAGATAAATGTGCTAAAATTCGAATTGCGGATCATTTTTAGCATGACCCGCCCTATTCATAATATCCGCTTTGTGGAATGTGTCGATATTAAATTCGAATCACGGGCTTTATTTCCATTTCTCCAAGTTTTTTTTTAACTTACTAATAAAATATATTTTACCTTAAATTTGATGATTATTTGAGGTATGAATTATATTTCCTGATTGTAAAAATATCGTTAACCATTAAAGGTAATTCATGATAACATACGCAGTACGATCCCCCAATCTTTATCATGTGGCGTCAGCGGTGATTTTCTGCTTTTTTCTGATACATTGTTCGGATAAAGCCAATACCGGCAGTGACCAGGAAAATTCACTGATACCGGCCGTCGAAGCTGTTCAGGCCCGCTTCGGCGCTTTGCCGCTGACCGAACGCTTTTCGGGTCTGGCCAGGGCCCGCAACCAGATAGATATTTATCCGGAAGTGAGCGCCATTATCGTATCGGTGCATGTTGAGAATGGTGATTTCGTCAAACGCGGACAACCTTTGGTCACAATGCGCGATGCAGAATTCCGTGACCGCTATAAGCAATCCCAGGCCAGTTTTCAGATCACCGAGGCCCAGTTAAAACAGGCCGAAGCGAGACTGCTGGAGGTCAGGTCAACACTTGAACGTATTCAATCATTATCGGAGCAGGGCCTGGCCAGTGCCGCTGAAATGGAAGAAGTGCAGACCAATGCACTTGCCGCCGAGGCTGACGTGGCCCTGGCGCATGCCAGGGTTGCCCAGGCTCAGGCATCTCTGGATGAACGGCGCGAGCTCCTCGGGCAAACGACGGTCAGAGCACCAATTTCCGGCAGGGTGGGTAACCGGAGGGCCGAAGTGGGAATGCTCGTGAACAGCAACATGCGGCTGTTCACCCTCGGCCAGATGGACAGTATGCGGATAGAAATTATACTGACCGATAAAATGATCAATTATATTGAAAAAGGACAGCGGGCGGAAATAGATCCCGGCGGCAGTCCTGTAGAGGTACTGTCGGCACCGCTGACACGCATTTCCCCGTTCCTCCATCCGGTGACCCATACGACTGTAGCGGAGATTGATCTGGCCAATCGTGACGGAAAATTGCTCTCCGGTATGTTCGTTACGGTGGATGTGTTTTATGGGGAAAGCGAGGAGGCTACTTTAGTACCGCTCAGTGCCTTATATGATAACCCCAATACCGGTGAGACCGGGGTATATGTCTCTCAACAGGCATTGAACCGTGAGCCGGTAGGCCGCACCGGTGACGGACAAACGGGTGCGCTCAGCGATCCCGTCAAATTCAACTTTGTTCCCGTCGATATTATTGCCAAAGGCCGGATGGAAGCAGGCATCCGGGGTGTGGACCGGGATATGTGGGTGGTGACACTGGGACAGGATCTGCTGGGGGGCGGGACGAATACTGCCAGGGTGCGGACGGTCGAGTGGGCCTGGGTTGAAGAACTGCAGCAGCTGCAACGGGAGGATCTGCTGGAGGAAATCATGCAGAAGCAGCAAGCGGCGGGAAGGGATACAACTATGCTGAAACCAATGCATTCAAAATCGGAGTAGCCGCACATGAACCTGAGCAGACTGTCGGTCAACCGCCCGATCGCCACCACCATGGTGTTTCTGATAATAATCGTTCTGGGGATCATGGGATTCCGCTATCTGCCGGTTGACCTCCTCCCGCCGATCGAATATCCCCTGCTGAGCATCCGAACGAACTATCCCAATGTTGGGCCGGAGGAGATAGAAACGATCATCACCGATCGGATCGAAAATGCTGTTGCCAGTGTCCCGAATATTGAGGAAATGCGCTCCTCATCAGAAGAAGGGGGGAGCCGGGTCACGCTGGAATTCGCCCAGGGAACAAACATCGATGAGGCTGCAAATGATACCAGAGCGGCGCTTGACCGCATCCGCGACGATTTCCCGCCTGAAGTTGAATCGCCACGCCTGTGGAAATTTGATCCGGATAATTTCCCGGTCGTTATCCTGGGAGCCCACTCCGAGCGCAGCATGGATGAACTGACCAGAATACTGGAAAGGGAGATCTCGCAGCGGTTCGAGCAGATCCCCGGGGTGGGGACGGTGGATGTCTGGGGTGGCGTATACCGGGAGATCCAGGTCAGATTAAAGCGTGATCGCCTCGCATCCAGCCAGCTTTCCGCTTCCGACGTCCGGCAGGCTCTGGAACGTGAAAACCTGACCCTGCCCGGCGGCGATATGCGCGAGGGATTCAACGATATGTATGTACGCACCCGCGGTGAATTTCAGTCTCTGGATGAGATTGCCAATACGATCATCACCATGGTCGACGGGCAGCCGATCCGGGTAAAAGATGTGGCGGAAGTGGTCGACGGATTCAGTGATGTCAACCGCCTGGTCCAGATCGACCGGCAGCCGATGGTTCGGCTGGGTATCCGCAAACAGTCAGGCGCCAATACAGTCACCGTTGCACGCATTGCCCGGGAAACGATGGAGCAGATCAACCGCGAACGTGACGATCTGAATCTGCTGGTGGTGATCGATCAGAGTGAGTTTATCCAGAATTCGATCAACAATGTGCAGCAATCGGCGCTCTGGGGCGGCCTGCTGGCGATTTTTATTCTGTACATATTTTTGCGCAACGGTTCAACAACCTTTATCATCGCCCTGGCCATCCCGATATCGATCATTGCCACCTTCGGGCTCCTGTTTTTTAATAACCTGACCCTCAACCAGATGAGTTTTGGCGGGCTTGCGCTGGGTATCGGATTGATTGTCGATAACGCCATTGTCGTCCTGGAAAATATTGTACGCCTGCGGGAGGAGCGTCGCGAACTGCAGGAAAGTGCTCTGACCGGCACCAGACAGGTGACCGGCGCGATTGTCGCTTCAACGCTGACAACTCTGGTGATTTTTCTGCCGGTGGTATTCATGCAAACCCTGTCGGCCATGCTGTTTAAGGAACTGGCGCTGGTGGTGGTGTTTGCATTGCTGTGTTCCCTTTTTGTGGCTTTAACCCTGGTGCCGATGTTGAGCAGCCGGTATCTGACGGTCCGGGCAGGCGAGAAAGCAACCGACAGTGAAAAATCCAGGCTAGGGCGCTGGTTCCTGCGGATGGAAAAGAAATATTTTCACTGGCTGCAGTCAGCCATGGCCCATAAAAAAAATGTATTTATTGCGACCGGTGGGTTGTTAATTCTGACAATCCTGCTCTGGCCGCTTTTGCCGATGGAACTCGCACCGCAGACCGATGCTGACGAGATCGATGTCGATATCCAGATGGCCCAGGGGACAAATATTGCGGTTGTGCATCAATATCTGATGGAACTGGAACAAATTGTCCGGGAAGTGGTCCCCATGGAGGAGATCCGGCATATGACGGCGGAAATACGCGGCGGGGATGCCGAAGTGGAACTTGCACTCAAGAATGCCAGTGAACGCAGTATCAGCAGTTTTGTGCTGGCCGATCAGATCCGTGAGCATGTAGCCGGCCGGGTACCCGGCACGGATGTGCGGGTTACCGCACAATCGGGATTGTGGATGTTGCGCCGGTTGTTTGGGTCGGGTGGCGCTGAGGCGGTTCAGCTGGAATTGCGCGGTTATGATCTGGATATGGCTGATTATCTGGCAAAAAATATTGAAGATGTCATGAAACAGGTTCCTGAGATCGCTGATATCCGGATCAGCCGGCGCGAAGGGCGGCCGGAGCAAAATCTGATCGTCAACCGCGAAAAGATTGCCGATCTGGGTCTCTCGGTCAGCGAAGTCGCCGAGGTGATCCAGACAAATATCGGTGGAATGCGGGCCGGTGTATTCCGCGAAAGTGGCGAAGAATATCCGATCGTCGTGCGCCTGCAGCCGCAGGACCGTCTGAATACCCGCGATCTGAGCAATGTATCCCTGCGCACCCGCTTCGGTGAGATCCTGCCGGTTTCGGCTGTCGTCGATGTGCAGCGCAGGCGCAGCCCGATAGAAATTGACCGCATAAACGGCCAGCGGGTGACCTATATTACCGCAAACCTGCAGAGCGGAGCGGCGCTGGGTGATGTTGTGGAAAAACTGCAGGACAGACTGAGCAGTTTTTCGCTTCCCCAGGGTTTTTCACTGGTGTTCAGCGGCGAGTATAAAGAGCAGCAGGAAGCCCAGAGGGATTTTCTGATCTCGATCATCATGGCGATTATCCTGATATATATGGTGATGGCCGCCCAGTTCGAACGGTTCCTCGATCCGCTGATCGTTATGATCACCGTCCCGCTTGCCTTTATCGGCGTGGTACCGACCCTGCTGATAACCGGAACTTCACTGAATATTCAGAGCCTGATGGGCATCGTGATGCTGATCGGTATCGTTGTCAACAATGCGATCGTACTGGTGGATTATATCAATCAGCTGCGTCGTGACGAACATATGTCCGTTAACGATGCGGTGCTTCTGGCAGGGCGTTTACGCCTGCGCCCGATCCTGATGACCACCTGTACGACGGTTCTGGGTATGCTGCCCCTATCCTTCGGTACGGGTGCCGGCGGTGAGATCCAGGCTTCCCTCGCCAGGGCCGTTATCGGGGGGCTCAGCGTGTCGACATTGATTACCCTGATCCTGATTCCGGTTGCATATACGGCTATTCATGATCTATTTGACCGGCGGCGCAATCGATAAAACGCTAAACTCTCATCCGGCCACCAATAACCCATCGCCTTATTCCCCTTCTCGCCTTAGGAATGGGGAAAGAAAAAGAAAGAGTTATTCAACGGATCGGTTTCGTAGATGAGATTTTATTTCACCACGTGCCCGGTCTTGTCATGTGGTATAATAATGGACAACACAATGCAGGAACATAACGCATGAAAATCAACTATCTCATAAGCCAGTTCACCTTTGCCCTTATCAGGCTCCTGAATCTGCCGTTTTTTTATTTTTCCAGAATCACCGGCATTTCTTATCAGATATTTATCCCGGCTTCGACCTATGCACCATGGCTGGGAGATGCGGAATATCTGAAACTATACAGACAGGCGAAGAAAAACTCACTGGTAAACTTCTATCAGGGATACGAATTATGGAAACTTATCGAACAGACCGGGAAACTCGAGGGGGATGTTCTGGAGGTGGGAGTCTGGCGGGGTTCAACCTCGATCATCATGGCGACCAAACTGAAGAATATGAATTCAGCCAAACAGGTATATGCCTGTGATACATTTGAAGGGGTTGTTAAATCCAGTAAGGAATATGATAATTTTTACCAGAACGGCGAACACAGCGATACATCGTTTGAATTTGTAAAAAATCTGGTGGAAAATAAATTCGGGCTGAATAACGTCACCCTTTTAAAAGGGATTTTTCCGGACGATACAGCGCGTATGATCAATGACCGGAAATTTTGTTTCTGCCATGTCGATGTCGATACGTATCAATCCGCCAAAGAGGTGGTAAACTGGATCTGGGATAAATTGAGCACCGGCGGGATGATCGTATTTAATGACTATGGTTTCCCGATGACCAGGGGCATTACCAAACTGGTGAATGCTTACCGGGAGGACAGTGACAAAGTAGTCATTCATAATTTTAACGGCCATGGCATAATCATAAAAATAAAATAAGGTAAAATCCGGCAGGGATTATGAAAGCAGCATTACTGAGTGAAATCGGAAAATTCAAAATCGAAGAGGTAGCCGATCCGCAATTGATCCGTGACACGGATGTGCTGATCCGGATAAAAATGGTGGGCGTCTGCGGTTCGGACATGCATTATTATACAACCGGAAGAATCGGATCGCAGGTCATTCGTTTCCCGTTTATCATCGGCCATGAAGCAGCCGGTATTGTCGAACGTACAGGGAAAAACGTAACCAGGGTGAAAGACGGCCAGAGAATTGCCATCGATCCGGCGGTCTCTTGTGGAAACTGCGATCAGTGCCGGGCCGGAAGAGCGAATACCTGCCGCAGTCTTTTATTCCTCGGTAATCCGGAGCAACTGGGGGGCGCCCTGTGTGAATTTATTGTGCTGGATCAAAACTGCTGTTTCCCGATCGATAACCGGCTGACTTTTGAGCAGGCGGTTCTCTCCGAGCCGCTGGCCATCGCCGTCTATGCGGTTGAACGATCGCAACTGCCTGCTGAAGCCAGTGTGGCGATTCTCGGCGCAGGCCCGATCGGTATGTCTGTCTTTCACGTATTACGGTTAAACGGTGTGGGGAATGTCTATATCACCGACAAAATTCAGGCGCGTCTGGATTTCGCCCGGCAGCTCAATCCCCGCTGGTTCGGAAATCCGGATCATATGGATATAGTGGAAAAAATATCGGAAATTGAGCCGCTTCTGGTTGACATCGTATATGAATGCAGCGGCGAGAAAGACGCATTTGACCAGGCATTTAAACTGCTGAAGCCGGGAGGAATCCTGGTGGTAGTCGGCATCCCGGAGCTGGATGAAATCCCTTTCCCGATGCATGAACTGAGACGGAAAGAACTCACGATCCTGAATATCCGGCGCCAGGCCCACTGCACGCAGAAGGCCATCGACCTGCTCGCAGACCGTCGGTTAAATCTGGATGCGATGGTTACGCACCGTTTTTCGCTGGAACAAACCCAGCAGGCTTTTGAACTGGTATCCCGTTATCAGGATGGTGTCATAAAGGCAATGATTGCCGTCGCGTAACGGAACATGAATATGCCCTCGGAAGGGAAGACAGACAGGCTTGTCATCGGGCTGGATTCAAGCACTACCGGCACCAAGGCAATTGCAATCAGTAAAAAAGGGACGGTTGTCGCACATACCCATGAACCGATACCGCTTTTCTCCCCCCAGCCTGGTTATTATGAACAGAATCCGGATGACTGGTGGAGTTCTGCCCGGAAAGTCTTACGCAACATAACACGCCGGATCGATCCGGAACGCATCGCAGCCCTGGCCGTTGCCAATCAGAGAGAAACATTCGTACCGCTGGACCGCAACGATGGGGTTCTCCGGCCTGCCATCGTCTGGCTCGACGAACGGTGCAGGGATGAAGTGGAACCGTTTGCACGGAAGATCGGACCGCAAAAAATGCACCGGATCACCGGCAAGCCGCCCGACTATGCGCCGGTTGTGTACCGCCTGGCATGGATGAAAAAGCACGAGCCGGTTTTGTTCAGGAAAATTTTTATGGTATGCGATGTACATACCTGGCTGGTACGGAAACTGACCGGTTCTTTCAGCACGAGTTGGGCCAGCGCCGATCCGCTGGGAATGTTTGATCTGAAGAACAGGCAATGGTCCGGAGATATATTGCGTGGATTGGGGATGAACGCGGATCAACTGCCGGCGGTATATCGGCCGGGTTCTGTTATCGGCGGTATCAGTAAGTCGGCGGCGAGATCGACCGGTCTCCGGACCGTAACATTAGTTATAGCCGGCGGCGGCGACGGACAGGCGGCCGGCCTGGGTGTCAATGCGCTCAGTCCAAACCGCGCCTATCTCAATCTGGGTACGGCCGTTGTGGCCGGTGTTCACGGTTCCGCTTACCGGACTAGCCAGGCGTTCCGCACCATGACCGCCTGCTCAGAAGACGGCTATTATTATGAGTGCAGTCTGCGGGCCGGGACATTTGCGATCGACTGGTTGATAAAAAATATTCTGAAGCTGGACCCGGTGAAAGATCCCGCGATATACCAAAAACTGGAAAAAGAAGCGCGGCAGGTCCCGGCGGGCAGCCATGGATTATTATTTCTGCCGTATATCTGCGGTGCCATGAATCCCTACTGGGACATCAACGGCCGGGGCGCGTTTATCGGCCTGACCTCCGCCCATCAGCGCGGTCATATGTACCGGTCGATTCTGGAAGGGATTGCCTTCGAACAGTTACTGGCGCTGAGTGCCGCCGAAAAGGCAATCGGCACCCGGGTACATGACCTTATTGCCATCGGCGGGGGGGCCGCCATGCGCCTCAAGGACGGCG